>Ga0065704_10070209_pt1 | contig 78459 bp, 76 predicted proteins | sample SwiRhicommuniRL2_FD_59091 | JGI IMG/M metagenome (GOLD analysis project Ga0065704, IMG submission 59091) | Switchgrass rhizosphere bacterial communities from Rose Lake, Michigan, USA - RL2 v2 (version 2) | ecosystem: Host-associated > Plants > Roots > Rhizosphere > Soil | place: East Lansing, MI | reverse complement strand
ACCTTGACAAAAAGAACCATATAGGTTATATGCTCCGACGCCGGCGATAGCAAGCCGGCACAGTCCCGGCGGGGACGGGGGTGCGAAGCTGGCACCTTCAAACCCTCGTCGTGCGGTCGGTGCCCGGATGCGAATTTGCCGGTCATCTTTCGCGATTTTCGGATGCGTGGATGAACTGGAGGTATGCCTCCGGGACAGGCGGCAGGGGCAGCGAGGCCCGGCCCGCCATCCCCCATGCACCGCAGGGCCGCGCCCGAGAGTTCCCAAGTGATCCGCCCCTCTCTGGCCGTTCGCAATCAAAAGGCACGATCCGGCACGACCGCCTGACGCCGGCGGCACAAGCACCGACCGCACCCGCCGTTCGCTGCGCCTTGAACTTCCCCCGGCGTTACCCGCATTCGCCAGCGGGGGCTTTCGCGTGCCTGGCGATCGTGCGCAGGGTTCGCGAACAACGGATATCCAGCGCAGAGCTTCTCCTAGTTGAGCAAGATTCCCTCAAAGTGTTCAACCGCAAGGATCTTTCCTTCTCGCACATAGCCCATGCGTACGGCCTCGGCAGCTTTTTGCGGGTTTTTTGACAGGATGGTGTATCCTCCCATCGGAACGGACCAGGCGACGCTTCCGTCGATCCCCCTCGCGTGGAGTTGCTGTGTCATCTTATCGGCGGTGGCCTGCATTTCAGCTTCGGTTTGGGCAGCGCGCTCAAGCCTCACAAACGGATGCAGCGCTGCTGAAACTCCGAGTCCTGGAAGTGCCTCACGCACTTTGGCCAGATCGACACCCACGAAGTAAAATTTGGCAGCGAAGGGTGCCGTCCGTTCGATCATGGCGCCGGCAAACCGCTCGCGGTAAATGGAGCGCAGTTTGTGGGACAGCACGCTGGCTTCATGCTGTCGCAGCAGGCGCTGTTTCGCCTCCGCGAGCGACACCTGCTCCGTTGTTGCAAGCGACTTCGCCATCGCATCGCCCGGATCGCTGAAAGATGCGTCAAACCGTGCGATCGTGGATCCTTCGGCCCCCGGAGACGCGTCCTGTGCCGGCAGTGTCCAAGCGGTGGCAGCGGTGACGATAGTCAATACTGGCAGATATGGTAATCGGCTCATCGCAAGTTCCTGCGGCAGCTTACGGGTTGTCAGCCAAGACTTTCATGCCCGTTAGGCTGCCGCAAGCAAAACGGCGATCCGTCGTAAACATACGCTTCAAGCCGCCCGGCGATTGCCGGGATTACGCCGCGTTGGCCGCGCTCAGGACCGCGCGCACGCTGGCGGTGGCGACGTCCTCGTCGATGCCGACGCCCCAGATGGTGCGGCCATCGGGCAGCATGCATTCGACGTAGGCGGCCGCGCGCGCGTCGCTGCTCTTGCCCATCGAGTGCTCGGCGTAGTCGCGCACGTCAAGCTCGACGCCGAAGCTGTCCTTGAGCGTGGCGACGACCGAGGAGATCAGGCCGTTGCCCTTGCCGGACACCGTCTGCTCCCTGCCATCGACGCCGATCTTGCCGGCGAAGACGCGGGTGCCATCGGCGGCCTTGGCTTCGTCCCAGTCGATCAGGTGGAAGTGCTGCGGCTCGTCGAGGCGGTAGGCCTTGCGGAACACTTCCCAGATGTCGCTCGCCTGCAGTTCGCGGCCCAGTTCGTCGGCCAGTTCCTGCACGTGCTTGGAGAAATGCGCCTGCATCCGCTTGGGCAGCTTCAGACCCTGGTCCTGCTCGATCACCCACGCGAAGCCGCCCTTGCCGGACTGCGAGTTGACGCGGATCACCGCTTCGTAGTCGCGGCCGAGATCGGCGGGGTCGATCGGCAGGTAGGGCACGGCCCAGAGCTGGTCGTTGCGCGTTTCCTGCGCCGCGAATCCCTTCTTGATCGCGTCCTGGTGGCTGCCTGAAAAAGCCGTGAAGACCAGTTCGCCGCCATAGGGATGACGTTCGGCGACCTTGAGCTGGTTGCAGTATTCGACGGTCTGGATCACCTCATCAATGTCCGAGAAATCCAGCGCCGGATCAATGCCTTGCGTGTACATGTTGAGAGCGACCGTCACGAGGCAGCAGTTGCCGGTGCGCTCGCCGTTGCCGAACAGGCAGCCTTCCACGCGGTCGGCGCCGGCCATCAGGCCCAGTTCCGCCGCCGCGACGCCGGTGCCCCGGTCGTTGTGAGTGTGCAAGGAAATCACCGCGCTGTCCCGGTTCGGCAGGTTGCGGCAGAAATACTCGATCTGGTCGGCGTAGATGTTGGGCGTCGCCGCTTCCACCGTCGCCGGCAGGTTGAGGATGATCGGGTTTTCCGGCGTGGGCTGGAGGATCTGCATCACCGCCTCGCAGCACTCGATCGAGAAATCGAGTTCGGCGGTGGAGAACGTCTCCGGCGAGTATTCCACGTGCCAGTTGGTCTGCGGATACTTGGCGATCTGGTCGCGGATGATCTTCGCGCCGTTTTCGGCAATTCCGCGAATCTCGGCCTGGCTCATCCCGAACACGACGTTGCGCCATAGCGGCGACACCGCGTTGTAGACGTGAACGATCCCGGCGTGAACGCCGGCGAGGCTTTCGAACGATTTCTCGATCAGATCCTGGCGCGACTGGGTCAGCACCTGCACCAGCACGTCCTCGGGGATCCTGCCACTGTCGACGAGGCCGCGAATGAAGTCGAACTCGGTCGCGCCTGCGCTGGGGAAGCCGACCTCGATCTCCTTCAGCCCGACCTTGACGAGCAGGTCGAAGAAGCGGGTCTTCTTCTCGGCGCCCATAGGGTCGATCAGTGCCTGGTTGCCGTCGCGAAGGTCGGTGGAGAGCCAGCGCGGCGCCTTGGTGATCACCTGCGAGGGCCATTGGCGGTTCGGCAGGTCGATCTGCGGGAAGGGTCGATACTTGACCGAAGGGTCTTTCAGCATGGTCATGGTCGTGTCTCGCTCGGGAATGTCTCTACTGCGTGGCGTCGTTTCAAGTCCCTTGGGCGCCGAGCGCGCCGCAGGTGCGACGCATCACCTCACGCCCAAGGGCGGGTAAGTCGCAGGAGAAGGCCGAGACGGAGAGTCATGCCGCAGCCTATGGTCACTCCGGCCGCCGATGTAAAGGGGGCAAGGAGCGGCAAGGGCTTTTGGGCGACCGGGGCGGACAGGCCAGAAGCAGGCGCGCCGCTTCGCGCCGAGGCGCCGATCAGGTGCAGCGAAAACCCGTGATCACGCCGTTTTCATCGACATCGACGTTCAGCCGGTCCGGGCGGAAATCCATCGTCACGACCGAACCAGGCGTCAGTACGCGTATAGGATGTTCGCCGCGCCAGGCGCGCAGTGCCGCTATGACGTCGTCGGTCGCCTTGCGGCCGACATAGCCGGACAGAGAGGCCGCGCCGCAGTCATCCTCCGTCGCGGGCGGCGCCGGCATCGCGCCCGCAGGCGTGCTGCCATCGGTCGCGCAGGCGGCGAGAGCGATCGGCAGCGCCAAGCCGAGTGCAACGGCTGCGGGACGGGGAAGAAAAGTGCCGATTGTCATGGCGGGCTCCTTGAGGGGAAGGCGGGCAATTTTATCATGAGTGCCGGCAACGACCGGCAGCACGCCTGCGCTATTCGGCCTTGGCTGGCTCTTTCATGAATGCGGCCGCAATGTGCAACTCAACCGCATCGGAGACCATCGGCACGCCGAAGCCGAGGCCAAACTCGCTGCGCTTGATCGTCCCCGTCGCCTCGAAGCCGATATTTTCGCCGCCGCCCATCTGCGGCGGAGACTTGCCCGCGCCGTAGAACTTGACGTCCAGCGTAACCGGCCTTGTTTCGCCGTTGAGAGTGAGGTTGCCGGTGAGCTCTGCCATGTCTTCGCCCGAAACTTTCACCATGGTCGAGACGAACCGGGCACTGCCGGGCTGCGGGCCGAAGAAATCGGGCGCGGCCCCGGCCTTCTCAGGAGCCTTGAACAGATGCTGCTTGAGTTCCTCGCTGGCGACGGAAAGGCTGCGGATGGGAATGTCCACCGCCAGCCGGGCCTGCTCGGGCCGGGCGGGATTGATGTCCAGCGTGCCGGTCACCTGACCGAACAGTCCGTAGTACGGAGAAAGCCCCATGTGATCGACGCGCCATTCGACGAGCGTGTGCTGGGGGTCCGCCGCGTAATGGCCGCCGCTGATGCGTGAGACGTCGGGCTTGCCGGGAACCTCCATGGCCTGTGCCTGCGCCGGAGCCGCCGGCTGCGAGGCGACGGCTGCCTGGGCTGGGGCGGAATCGCTTTGCGTAAGGGCCATCGCGAAGGCGAGGGCGGCGGGAAGGGCACAGGCGGTGCCGATCAGGCCTTTCATAAAAAAATCTCCCGGTGCAGGCGTTGCTGAGGGCAACGGCGGCGCCGGGAGATTGTTCCTGCGAAAGATCACCGCGCCGTCACCTTGCGGCGGCGCGGCAAATCAGTCTGCTCAGTTCTTGGTCTTGTCGACCAACGCGTTGGCGCCGATCCACGGCATCATCGCGCGCAGCTTGGCACCGGTTTCCTCGATCGGGTGGCGCTTGGCGGCGAGGCGCGATGCCTTCAGCTCGGGCTGGCCGGCGCGGTTGTCGAGCACGAAGTCCTTGACGAAGCGGCCCGACTGGATGTCGGCGAGCACGCGCTTCATTTCCTTCTTGGTCTCTTCGGTGATGATGCGCGGGCCGGTCTTGATGTCGCCGTATTCGGCGGTGTTCGAGATCGAATAGCGCATGTTGGCGATGCCGCCTTCATACATCAGGTCGACGATGAGCTTCAGCTCGTGGAGACACTCGAAGTAAGCCATTTCCGGGGCGTAGCCGGCTTCCACCAGCGTTTCGAACCCGGCCTGGACTAGCGCGGTGGCGCCGCCGCACAGAACGGCCTGCTCGCCGAACAGGTCGGTTTCGCATTCCTCGCGGAAGTTGGTCTCGATGATGCCCGAGCGGCCGCCGCCGACGCCCGAGGCATAGGCGAGGGCGATGTCATGGGCGTTGCCGGTCTTGTCCTGCGCGATCGCGACGAGGCAGGGCACGCCGCCGCCGCGCTGGTATTCGCTGCGCACGGTATGGCCGGGGCCCTTGGGGGCGATCATGATCACGTCGATGTCGGCGCGCGGCTCGATCAGGCCGAAGTGGATGTTGAGGCCGTGGGCGAAGGCGAGCGCCGCGCCGGGCTTCAGGTTATCGTGGATGTCGTCGGCATAGATCGCGGCCTGATGCTCGTCGGGCGCGAGGATCATCAGGATGTCGGCCCACTTGGCGGCTTCGGCGTTCGAAAGCACCTTGAAGCCGGCGCCTTCGGCCTTCTTGGCCGTGGCCGAACCTTCGCGCAGTGCGATGGCTACGTCCTTGACGCCGGAATCCCGCAGGTTCTGCGCGTGGGCATGGCCCTGGCTGCCATAGCCGAGCACGGCGATCTTCTTGTCCGTGATCAGGTTGATGTCGCAATCGGCGTCGTAGTAGACCTTCATTTCACTTTCTCCGTCATCCCGGCGAAAACCGGGATCGCTATCGACCAAGCGCGGCGCCTTGCAGCCATTGGCCCCGACCTTCGCCGGCGCGACGCGCAACTAAAAATTCAGGCTTCCTTGGTGCCCCGGATCATCCCCACGACTCCGGTGCGGCCCACTTCGACAAGGCCGAGCTCGCGCATGATGGCGACGAAGGTGTCGATCTTGTCGGGCGCGCCGGTGAGTTCGAAGATGAAGCTTTCGGTGGTGGTGTCCACCGGCTTGGCACGGAAGATGTCGGCGATGCGCAGCGCCTCGACGCGTTTTTCGCCCGCGCCCGCCACCTTGATCAGCGCAAGTTCGCGCTGCACGTAAGGACCGATCTCGGTGAGATCGACGACCTTGTGGACCGGCACCAGACGCTCGAGCTGAGCGTGGATCTGGTCGATCTGGCTCGGTGGACCGTGGGTGACGATGGTGATCCGGCTCACCGCATGGTTCTCGGTGATGTCGGCCACGGTCAGGCTGTCGATGTTATAGCCGCGCGCGGTGAACAATCCGGCGATCTTCGCCAGGATGCCCGCCTCGTTGTCGACCGTGATGGTCAGGACGTGGCGTTCCTCGGCCTCGTGGGTGATGTGCATCATGTCAGTGTGTCCTTGCGGGGCCGGCTCAGACGAGCGCCTTGGCCTCGTCGTCCATCGTGCCGGCGACCTCGTCTCCGTAGAGCATCATTTCGGTATGCGCGGCGCCCGACGGGATCATCGGGAAGCAGTTCGATTCCTTGGCGACAAGGCAGTCGACGATCACCGGGCCGGGATAGTCGATCATCGCCTGGATGCCGGCATCGAGTTCACTTTCGTTTTCGATGCGGATGCCTTTCCACCCGTAGGCTTCGGCCAGCTTCACGAAGTCCGGCAGGCTGTCCGAATAGGAGTTGGAATAGCGGCTTTCGTAGGTCAGCTCCTGCCACTGGCGGACCATGCCCATCCATTCGTTGTTGAGGATGAAGACTTTCACCGGAAGGCGGTACTGCGTGGCGGTGCCCAGCTCCTGGATGTTCATCTGGATCGAGGCGTCGCCAGCGATGTCGATGACGAGACTGTCGGGATTGCCGAGCTGCGCACCGATCGCGGCGGGCAGGCCATAGCCCATCGTGCCGAGACCGCCTGATGTCAGCCACTTGTTGGGGCCGAAGAAGTGGAAATGCTGCGCCGCCCACATCTGGTGCTGGCCGACCTCGGTCGAGATGATCGGGTCCTTGTCCCTGGTCAGCTCGAACAAGCGCTGGACCGCCAGCTGCGGCATGATCGCATTGGCATTGGCGGGGAAAGACAGGCTGTCGCGTTCCCGCCAGGTGTCGATCCGCTTCTTCCAGCCCGAGAGATCCTTCGCCTTGCGCTCGCCCCAGCCTTCCAGGATCTGCTCCAGAACCTGCCCGCAGTCGCCGACGATCGGCAGGTCGACGCGCACCGTCTTGTTGATCGACGAGCGGTCGATATCGATGTGGATCTTCTGGGAATTGGGAGCAAAAGCATCGAGACGGCCGGTCACGCGGTCATCGAAGCGGGCGCCGACGCAGATGATCAGGTCCGCCTGGTTCATCGACATGTTCGCTTCATATGTGCCGTGCATGCCCAGCATGCCGAGCCAGTCGGCGCTGTCCGCCGGAAAGGCGCCGAGACCCATCAGCGTGGAGGTGACCGGCGCTCCGGTCTTCGCCTGCAACTCGCGCAGAAGGGCAGTCGCGCGCGGGCCCGAATTGATGACGCCGCCGCCGGTATAGAACACCGGTGCGCGCGCCTCCGCGATCATGGCCACGGCCTGCGCGATCTCTTCGCTGGTGCCCTGCGTGCGCGGGGCGTAGCGAACGCGGCGCTGCGCAGCGGCATCGCTCCAGACGGCCGAGGCGATCTGAACGTCCTTGGGAATGTCGATCAGGACCGGGCCGGGACGACCGGTGGTGGCGATCTGGAAGGCTTCGTCAACAGTCGCCGCAAGGTCCGCCGGGTCTTTGACGAGGTAGTTGTGCTTGGTGCAATGGCGCGAGATGCCGACGGTGTCGGCCTCCTGAAACGCGTCGGAGCCGATCAGCGCAGTCGGAACCTGCCCGGTGATGATGACCAGCGGGATGGAATCTAGAAAGGCGTCGGCAATGCCGGTGACGGCGTTGGTGGCGCCCGGTCCGGACGTGACAAGAACGACGCCGGGCTTGCCGGTGGAGCGGGCGTAACCCTCGGCGGCATGGGCGGCGCCGGCTTCATGCCGGACGAGGATGTGGCGGAGCCGCTCGTCGCCAAACAGCGCATCATAGATCGGAAGCACAGCGCCGCCGGGATAGCCGAATACGACTTCGACCCCCTGTTTGACGAGGCTTTCGACCAGGATCTTTGCGCCGCTGCGCTCTTCACTCACAACACATTCCTTCATCATTCCGCCACCGGATCAGCGTGCATTGCCGGTTTGTGCGGGGCGCGGGCATCCATAAGCCGGATGGCGCGCGAGACAAGCATTTCCGAGGCATGGTGCTCTCTAATGAAACCGACCCGGCACGGCAATCGCCGCGCCGGGTCATCCTCTCCTCCCTGCATCACTTCCATCAGCAGGTGGAAGGGGCCTCTATGTGATCTTAAATATCAAGTCAACATGAAATGACGTAATAAAATGTCTGTAGGGTTTTTGCGATCGAAACTTTCAAACTCGATCCGGCGCCAATCCCCCGGCGGCTGATGGCGTAGCCAGGTGTATTGACGTTTGGCATAGTTGCGCGTCGCCTGTTGGCCGCGTGCGACAGCCTCTTTCATCGTCGATACTTCGTTGATCACGCCGGCCAGTTCGGACACGCCGATGGCTCTCATGACGGGAAGGTCAGGGTCTAGGCCCCGTGCCAGCAGCGCTACCACCTCATCGATCGCGCCGCGCTCGATCATCCGCTCGAACCGCAGATCGCAGCGGCCGTAGAGCGCCTGGCGCTCGGGCAGGAGGATCGCCGGATGAAGGCTTACCCTACCGCTGATACCGCCGCTCATCCGGCGCTGCCAGTGCGCGAGCGTCTCGCCGGTGGAGCGCACCACTTCCAGGGCGCGGGCGATGCGCGCGGTGTCGGCCGGGGCGAGCCTGGCGGCGCGATCGGGATCTTCGTCCTGCAACGCGGCATAGGCTTGCGCCACTGGCATGGCGCGCACTTCCTCGCGGATATCGGCCCGGATCGCGGGAACGGGGGCGATGCCATCGAGCAGCGTGCGTATATAAAGCCCCGTTCCGCCCACCAGGATGGGTACGGCGCCCTCGTCATGCGCTTTGGATATCACAGCGCGCGCGGCTGCGGCCCAGTCCGCGGCGGAGCAACTCTGTGCGCCGTCCCACTCGCCGAACAGGCGGTGCTCGATGCCGCCCATTTCGTCGGCTGTGGGCCGCGCACTCAATACCGCAAGATCGGCGTAGACCTGCGAACTGTCGGCGTTGATGACGACCGCGCGCCGCCCGCACGTTTCGAGGGCCTGAGCCAGCGCGACGGCACAATCGCTCTTGCCGCTGGCGGTCGGCCCTGCGATGAGCGCCAGCGGCGGCCGGTCTCCGGCGGCGATATCGTATGGCGCATCAAGGGAATTCGCAGTGCTCATTGCCCGGCTGATAGCAGAACCGGAACATCTTTCGACCAGGCTCGATGCCGCGCGAGCAGAATTGAGCGAAGCGGGTCTGCGCATCGCCTCCGCGGCCATGCTCGATTTCTGCGGGCAGACGATGGAAATCGATTCTCCCGATAGCGACGGCGATACCCTGCGCCGGGTGCTCGACGCGCATTTTGCTCCCAGCGACGGACTGGTCGGTCCAGAAGAGCCGGTGATCCCGCGCGTGTTCATCTCGGACATGGATTCGACCATGATCGGGCAGGAGTGCATCGACGAGCTTGCCGATTTCGCCGGCCTCAAGGAGCGCATAGCCGCGATCACCGAGCGGGCGATGCAGGGCGAGCTGGATTTCGAGCAGGCGCTGCGCGAGCGCGTCGGTCTGCTGGCAGGCTTGTCCGTAGACGCCATCACCGAATGCCTCGCCACGCGCATCCAGCCGATGCCGGGCGCGAAGATGCTCGTCGAGACGCTAAAGCGACTGGGCTGCCGAACCGTTCTGGTGACGGGAGGCTTCCATCACTTCGCCGATCCGGTCGCCGCACAGCTCGGCTTCGAGCATGTCGTTGGCAACCGTCTGGAAGTCGCGGACGGCAAGCTGACCGGCGGCCTCACCGGCCCCATCGTCGACAGTGCCGTGAAGAAGGCGACGCTGCTCGCCGAAGTCGAAGCCGCTGGCGAAGGCGCGGTGAGCCTCGCCACCGGCGACGGCGCCAATGATATCCCGATGCTGGAAGCGGCGACCTACGGCTTCGCCTACCACGCCAAGCCCAAGGCCCGCGCCGCCGCCAATGGCTGGATCGACCGCGGCGACCTCAGCAGCGTGCTTCGGCTGCTTGGGATCAAGGAAACGGAGTGGGTGAGGGGCTGACCAATCGCTCCCTGTCGCGGAACGACAGGGAGGGAAATCGGCGGGTGACGAGGCGTCAGGCCTCCATCCAGTCGCGGAAGAATGCCTCGTTGGCTTCACGCAGCGCCGAAATCTCCACGCCCGCCACAGACGTACCGCTCACCTTGCCGATCCTGACCGCGCCGGGGACTTCCACGCCAGCCGGTGCTGTGACGACGTAGCGCCCCTGATCCTCGCCAAACGCTTCGGCGGTGGTGAGCGCCGCGTCCAGTTCACAGCCCTTGCCGCTGGCCAGCGCCATTTCGGCCAGCGCAACCAGCAGGCCGCCGTCGCTTACGTCATGGACGGCGGTCACGGCGCCATCGGCGATCAGCGCGCGCACGGCGGCGGCGTTGGCGACTTCAGCTTTCAGGTCTACCGGCGGGGCATCGCCGGCTTCGCGCCCGGCGATCTCGCGCAGCCATAGCGACTGGCCGAGATGCGTGCCTTCTCCGCCGATCACCCAGATCGCATCGCCGTCCGACTTGAAGGCGATGGTGGCCATCTTGTCATGGTCCACGAGGATGCCGACCCCGCCGATCGCCGGGGTGGGCAGGATCGCCGATCCGCCGCCGGTGGCCTTGGATTCGTTGTAGAGCGACACGTTGCCCGATACGATCGGATAGTCGAGCGCGCGGCAGGCATCGCCCATGCCATGCAGGCAGCCGACGATCTGCGCCATGATTTCCGGGCGCTGCGGATTGGCGAAGTTAAGACAGTTGGTGATGGCGAGCGGCAGGCCGCCCACAGCGCTGATATTGCGATAGGTTTCCGCAACTGCCTGCTTCCCGCCCTCGTAAGGGTCGGCATAGCAGTAGCGCGGCGAACAGTCGGTGCTGATTGCCAGCGCCTTTTTCGTCCCGTGGACGCGCACGACTGCCGCATCGCCGCCTGACTTCTGCATCGTGTCGGCGCCGACCTGGCTGTCGTACTGTTCGTAAATCCACCTGCGCGAGGCGAGGTCGGGGCAGCCCATCAGCTTGACGAGGTCCCCGCCGACATCGGCGCTTTCCTGAATGTCGCCCAGCGCGGGCACCTTGGCCCAGGTCTTGTATTCCTCCGGCGAGACATAGGGGCGCTCGTATTCCGGCGCATCGTCGGCGAGCGGGCCGAGCGGAATGTCGCAGACGACCTCGCCGTTGAATTCCAGCACCATGTGCCCGGTATCGGTCACTTCACCGATCACCGCGAAATCCAGTTCCCACTTGCGGAAGATCGCCTCGGCCATGGCTTCCTTGCCGGGCTGGAGCACCATGAGCATGCGCTCCTGGCTCTCCGAGAGCATCATCTCGTAAGGCGTCATCGCCTCTTCGCGGCAGGGCACCTTGTTCATGTCGAGTCGGATGCCGGCGCCGCCCTTGCTGGCCATTTCGACCGACGAGGAAGTGAGGCCGGCCGCGCCCATGTCCTGAATGGCGACGATGGCATCGGTGGCCATCAGTTCGAGGCAGGCCTCGATAAGCAGCTTTTCGGTGAAGGGGTCGCCGACCTGGACGGTCGGACGCTTCTCGTCAGAGTTCTCGTCGAAATCGGCACTCGCCATGGTGGCGCCGTGAATACCGTCGCGGCCGGTCTTGGAGCCGACATACACGATCGGATTGCCCAGTCCCGTCGCGGCCGAATAGAAGATCTTGTCGGTATCGGCCACGCCCACCGTCATCGCGTTGACGAGGATGTTGCCGTCATAGGCCTTGTGGAAATTGGTTTCACCGCCAACGGTCGGTACGCCCACGCAGTTGCCATAGCCGCCGATGCCGGCGACCACGCCCTGCACGAGGTGCTTCATCTTCGGGTGATCGGGACGGCCGAAACGCAGCGCATTCATGTTGGCGACAGGGCGTGCGCCCATCGTGAATACGTCGCGCAGGATGCCGCCCACGCCGGTCGCCGCGCCCTGATAGGGCTCGATGTAGCTCGGATGGTTGTGACTCTCCATCTTGAAGATGGCGGCCTGACCGTCGCCGATGTCGATCACACCGGCATTCTCGCCGGGGCCGCAGATCACCCAAGGCGCCGTGGTGGGGAGTTGCTTGAGGTGAAAGCGGCTCGACTTGTACGAGCAGTGCTCCGACCACATCACCGAGAAGATGCCGAGTTCGACCAGGTTCGGTTCCCGGCCAAGGGCGCTCAGCACGCGCTCGTATTCTTCGGGATTGAGGCCATGCGCCTCGACGACGTCAGGGGTGATTCCGCTCATGGGGGTGCGCCTTAGCCATGTCGGCGGGCCTGCGCTAGTGTGCAGCAGAGGGCTGTTCGCGAAGTGGGTAAACATCACCGATTTGTCGGCTTGCCACCTTGACCGTTTCCGGCGGGGCGGTCATTGCTGGCTCATGACCGGAGAGAGCCAAGACATCGATAGTTTGAGCTTCGAGGATGCCCTGCGCGCGCTGGAAACGATAGTGCGGCAGCTGGAAAGCGGCGATGTGCCGCTCGAGGATTCGATTTCACTCTACGAAAAGGGCGACAAGCTGCGGCAGCACTGCCAGAAGCGGCTCGACGCTGCCCAGGCCCGGATCGAACGGATCGTGACCGGACCGGATGGTGCGGCCATAGAGACCCGTCCCTTCGATGCCGCGGACCGCTGACAAGTGAGCGCCACCGGCGTGACAGATACGCTGCTGGCCGATGGCCTTGCGCGCATCGCCACCGAGATCGACGGCGCGTTTGACGCGTTGCTGCCAGTGCCCGGCGATGCCCGGGCCAAGCTGGTGGAAGCGATGCGCTATGCCGCCATCGGTGGCGGCAAGCGGCTGCGCCCGTTGTTGCTCGCCTCGGTGGCGGACATGTATGGAGTGCAGCGCGAAGCCGGGATCCGGGCAGCAGTCGCGATAGAGGCGATCCACGTCTATTCGCTGATCCACGATGATCTGCCGTGCATGGACAATGATGCCCTGCGCCACGGCAAGCCTACGCTGCACCTGGCCTTTGACGAGGCGACGGCAGTGCTGGCCGGCGATTCCCTCCACGCCTTCGCATTCGAGGTTCTGGCCGATCCCGCGACCAGCTCCGACCCGTTCACCCGCATAGAGCTCGTGCAGACGCTTGGCCATGCCAGCGGCGCCCAGGGCATGGCGGGCGGCCAGATGATGGATCTGGTGGCGGAATCGAGCGAGTTCGACCTGCAGACCGTCACCCGGCTCCAGCAGCTCAAGACCGGCGCACTTCTGGGGGCGGCGGTGGAGATGGGCGCGATTCTCGGGCGGGTGCCTCCCGAAGGCCGCACGCATCTTCGCGGCTATGCGCGCGACATCGGGCTGGCTTTTCAGATCATCGATGACCTGATCGATCATGAAGGCGACGCACAGATCGCCGGAAAGGCCGTGGGCAAGGATGCCGACGCCGGCAAGCAGACCTTCGTCTCGCTGCTTGGCCCGGACCGGGCGCGCGATCAGGCACGGATGCTGGTGGATCAGGCGATTGGCCATCTCGGCCAGCATGGCCGCGAGGCCGAATTGCTGCGCGCCGTGGCGCGGTATATCATCGAGAGGGATCATTGATGAGTGGCACGCAGCGCGTCGGGGTCTATCCCGGCACATTCGATCCGATTACGCTCGGACATTCGGACATCATCCGGCGCGGCGCGAAGCTGGTTGATCGGCTGATCATCGGCGTCACGACCAATCCGTCCAAGAATCCTCTCTTCACGCCTGAAGAGCGCATACAGATGGTCGAGCGCGAAGTCGCGAGCCTGGGCATCGACAATGTCGAGGTCGTCGGCTTCAACGCACTGCTGATGAAGTTCGCGCAGAAGCGCGGCGCCAGCATGATCATTCGCGGTCTGCGTGCCGTCGCGGACTTCGAATACGAATACCAGATGGCCGGGATGAACCAGCAGCTCAATTCCAGCATCGAGACCGTGTTTCTGATGGCGGACGTCAGCCTCCAGCCAATCGCATCCAAGCTGGTCAAGGAAATCGCGCTGTTTGGCGGCGATATCGCCAAGTTCGTCAGCCCGCGGGTGCGCGAGGATGTGGTGGCCCGCATCGCCGTCACAGGCCTGCAGGGCGACTACTGATTTCGCGTATCAAGATCGTTCATTGTATCGACAGCGGCACGGCCTTATCCGGGCTCGCCGTCACCGGCCCAGTTTCCGAAGGTATCCGATGAAGTTTCGTTTCTCACTTGCCGCTTTCATCATCGGTGCAGCCCTTGCTGCCGCGCCCGCTTCCGCGAAGGAAAAGGAAGAAACGATCGCGCCGGCCCCGGCAGCGCTGTCCACCTTCACCGACCCCGACATCTCGCATGATCCGGAAAACGTCTTGCTGCTCGATCTTTCGGATGGCGGGCGGGTTGCGATCCGGCTGATGCCGCAGTGGGCTCCTCACCATGTCGAGCGGATCAAGCAACTGACCCAGCAGGGTTTCTACGACGGCGTCATCTTCCACCGCGTGATCGATGGCTTCATGGCGCAGACCGGCGATCCGACGGGCACCGGGCAGGGCGGTTCGCAGCTTCCCGATCTGGAAGCCGAATTCAACGCGATGCCGCACCTTCGCGGCACGGTGTCGATGGCGCGCACGAACGAACCCAATAGCGCCAACAGCCAGTTCTTCATCGTGTTCTATCCCCGCTTCGCGCTCGACCGGAAATACACCGTTTTCGGCCGCGTGATCAGCGGGATGGAGTATGTCGATGCGATCGAGCGCGGCGAGCCGCCGGAAAAGCCGACGAAAGTCATCCAGGCTTCGCTGGCATCGCAGAACAAGCCCGCGCCCGCAGCGCCGGTCGCTCCGGCCGCTTCGACGATCACTGCCGATCAGCTGAGCAACTCCGCCTCCAATTGAAGGCGGCTATCCGGCAAGAGCGTCCTGTCGGGCGATCTTGTCCCGCCGGCCCAGTTGCTCTAGCGCGCGGCGCCATGCGCGTTGATCTCTTCGACTTCGAACTGCCGCCCGAGAATATCGCGCTGCGTCCCGCTCGTCCGCGTGATGCTGCACGCATGCTCGTCGTGGATGGGCCTTCGTCAATGCGTGATGCCCACGTGCGGGATCTGCCGGGTGTGCTGCGCAAGGGCGATGTGCTGGTCTTCAACGACACGCGCGTAATCCCGGCGCAGCTCGAAGGCACGCGCGGCGAGGCCCGCATCGGCGCCACCCTGCACAAGCGCATCGACCTGCGGCGCTGGCAGGCATTCGTGCGCAATGCCAAACGTCTGCGGCCGTCGGATCGGATCGCGTTTCCCGATGGCGTAACGGCGCTGGCCGAACAGCGCCGCGACGATGGCAGCTGGATCCTGTTTTTCGAGGGCGACGAGCCGGTTGAAATCCTGCTGGAGCGCGCCGGACGGATGCCGCTTCCGCCCTATATCGCAAGCAAGCGCGAAACCGACGCGGCTGACGCCAGTGACTACCAGACGATGTTCGCCCGCGAGAAGGGCGCCGTCGCCGCCCCTACCGCCGCGCTTCACTTCACACCTGGACTCATGGAGCAAGTTGCCGCCGCCGGCATCGCCAGCGAAACGCTGACGCTCCACGTCGGCGCCGGGACTTTCCTGCCGGTGAAGGCGGACGACACTGATGACCATCTCATGCACGCCGAGTGGGGGCGTATCGATCAGGCCACTGCAGACCGCCTCAATGCCGCCCGCAGAGCCGGCGGCCGCGTGATTGCGGTAGGCACCACTTCACTGCGCGTGCTGGAAAGCGCCACCGGCGAGGACGGGGTGATCCGTCCGTTCGAAGGCGACACCTCGATCTTCATAACCCCCGGCTATCGTTTTCGCGCGATCGACGGATTGATGACCAACTTCCACTTGCCCAAATCGACCCTGTTCATGCTGGTGAGTGCATTGATGGGTATCGAGCGGATGCAGGCAGTCTATGCCCATGCGATCAAGGAAGGCTACCGGTTCTACTCTTATGGCGACTCCAGCATCCTGCTGCCTTAAGCTGATCGACGCTGACGTTAAGTCGTCTGCGTAAGCACGCTGTCCACGAAGGCCTTGAAATCGGCTTCGAACCGCTCACGCGCAAAGGTGACGGCATGGGCACGAATTGCGCGGGGATCGAAGCTGTCCTCGATAGCCTCAAAGCGTGTGATGGCATCGCACAGACTATCCACGCTCTGTTCCGGAAAGAGAAGGCCACTGTGCCCCTCGATCACAGTGTCGAGAGCGCCGCCGCGCGCATAGGCGAGAACGGGTCGTCCACTGGCCATCGACTCGACAGGTGTTATTCCGAAATCTTCTTCACCCGGCATCAGGAAAGCGCGGGCTCTTGCATAATAGCGCTTGAGCTCCGCAAAGCTGCACTGACCGACAAAGGTGACGTTGCTGCCCGCCCGGCGCTTCAAGGCAGCTGTTTCCGGACCTGTGCCCGTCACTATAAGCCGCTTGCCCAGGCGATCGCAGGCGGCAATCGCCAGATCGATCCGTTTGTAGGCCACATGACGGCCGGCGATGAGATAATAATCGTCCACTTCATCGGCGATCTGGAATTCATGCACGTCCACCGGGGGCGGGATTACCGTGGCGTCGCGTCGATAGTATTGCTCTATTCGGTTCGCCACATGGTTTGAATTGGCTGCGAATGCGTCCACGCGTGCAGCGGATAGAAAATCCCACATCCGCAGCTTGCCGATGAACATCGACATCAGCAGGCTGACCAATATGCCGGATTCCCGCCTGTACTCGGGAAACTGATCCCAGATGTACCGCATCGGCGTGTGGCAATAGCAGACATGCTTTGCACCCAATGCAGGCAGGACACCCTTGGCCGGGCCTGACTCGCTGGAAATGACCAGGTCATATGCGCTGAGGTCGAAGTTCTCGAGCGCCGTCGGCATCAGCAACAGAAGCTTGCGATGGATCTTTTGCGCCCCCGGAATCCGCTGCAGGAAGCTCGTGACCAGCTTTTTCGTACCGATCACTTTTTTTACCGTCTCATCATCAGCGATTAGCGTGAAGACGTCGGCATCAGGGTAAAGGTTGAGAAGTGAGCGCATCACTTGCTCGCCGCCCGCGACCCCGACCAACCAGTAATGAACGATCGCGACCTTGGGCGGACGGACAGGAGGCAAGAGCTGGCCTGCGGCCACGATATTCTCGCGCATATCAAGCATCTGGGAAGACCTCGCTTGAACGATGGTGGGGAGCACCGGGAAGGCGGTGTGCGGCGAGGCGCGGGTCGGGTGATCCGGCGAAAACGAAACCAGCTGAGCGGGCTTGCTGCGCCATTACGCTGCTCCGCCCGATGCGAAGACGGAATAGAGCCGCGCCACGTCAGCCTTGGCTTCGGCAAGGACGGTGTTCCGCTTGCTTTCAGGAATGCCTTCGTGGTGGGCGCGCACCGCCAGCTCGGCGCAGTCGTGCGCAGAGGCACGGACCACATCTACAACGCGGTCGGACTGATCGACCGATGCCATGAAACTGGTCAGCTTGCGGTCCCATTTGAGCGCAATGGAAGGAATTCCGAGCGAATAGGCCGCGATGATCGCATGCATCCGAAAGGCGATGAGAACGTCGAATTCATGGATATGCCGGCACAACTCGGCCGGCGTGCTTTGGGTGAGAAATACGATGTCTTCCTCGGTCCCGAGGGCGGAAAGACGGGCGCGAAGCGTTGCGGCATATTGCCGGTCTTCAGGGCTTCCATTGGTAAAGGCGCGAACCTGATATCCCTTGGCAATCAGCGATTTCGCGACGTCGACGTACCAATCCCCCAGACGGCCGAGCGAAGGAGCGTTCTCGGCATGATAACGCAGAGCGATGTGGCTGATGAGGTTGAGCCCGGCGACCGGGCGCAGTGAAGGCACTTTCGCGGGCATCGGATAGCACGCGGCTGCGAGCAGGCCGGGATCGCGGACAACCTGGGCAACATGCCCGGTGTACGGCTCCATCAATTCATCCCAGATCCGCTTTGAATCGGCGTCGCGTACGAAGACGGCCCTGACGTGAGGATCGGCGAAACTGGCCCGCGCAATCTTCAGTCCGGCTTTGCTCCAGTTGTCCGACATGCCGCATGCGTAGATTGCTATGGGAAGGTTTCGGCTCGCGGCTTCCTTGACGGCAAGCCCAAGTTTGGTCGGAAAGTTGAGATCGAGATCCGAAAGAAGGTTGCCGCCGCCGATGACGACACCGGTCGCGCCATCCAGCAACGCGGCATAGTGTGGGCGCCATTTGACCCTGCCGTACACGGCGAGCAGCACGCGTATGGCACTCTGGCGCAGTCCCGAGGGTAGCGATTCCAGAGCCGCCATGATGGCGCTGCGCCCAACTATTCCGTCGCCATATTCCTGACGACCTGCAAGATCGATGGAATGGCTGGCCGGGCTTGCTCCACAGTCGATGAGGGCGGTTTCCAAGCATTCAGAAAGCAGGCCATCGCCCAGATTTGGACTGTACTTCACATTGAAGCATCGAAGTACGGGCATCTGACTTGGTCAATCCGACTAATGCCATCGCGGAAAAATATGATGAGGCAAACCGGAATATTGATAATTACGGGTTACGACAAAGATTTATATTCTTCATAGCGATAGTATTTAATGTTCAATGAGACCGATACCGTTATGCCGATGGTGCGGCAAGTATGCTGAATGGATGTTATATCCGTAACGGTTTTATTTATTTCACATTGAGCGTGCTTGTGTGCGGGCGGTCGAAGGCGAAGGCGTCGACGCCCCACGCAAAGGGCTGAATTATAGGTGTCACGACTGACGTTTGCTGGCGGCGGGGGCGCCCGAACAAGTTGCCGGCACAGCGAAATCGATCGATTTTGGAAGTATTTGTTGCACTGCAAAATAGAAGTTCGGCTGCTCAGCGCACGTGATCCGTGCAATCGGTGTGATTCGGGAAGGGTTGCCGCCTCTTTGGCACGTCGCTTTTTCTTTTCGGCCTGGTAACGCGAAGCTTGGCACGGTTCGAATGAATCCCCATTGAGGGGGCATGCAATCCATTCTCGAGATCAGCGGCCTGACGAAGACGTACTCAGGCGGCTTCACTGCGCTCAAGGGCGTCGACCTTAACATTCGCAAGGGTGAGATATTCGCACTTCTCGGGCCCAACGGCGCGGGCAAGACCACCCTGATAGGCGCCGTCTGCGGGCTAGTCAGGCCGACTTCGGGTTCGATCCGCGCTTTTGGCGAAGACATGGGGGCGCACTGGCGGCAGCTACGCTCCCGGATTGGACTGGTTCCTCAGGAGCTGGCGACTGACATGTTCGAGCCGGTGATCCGCTCGGTCAATCACTCGCGCGGGCTGTTTGGACTGCCGCCGGCGCCGGCGATGGTAGAAGAGATACTGCGCGCGCTAAGCCTGTGGGATAAGCGCGACAGTCAGGTACGCACGTTGTCCGGCGGCATGAAGCGCCGTGTGCTGATCGCCAAGGCTTTGGCGCACGAACCGGAACTGCTGTTTCTCGACGAGCCGACCGCCGGGGTGGATGTGGAGTTGCGGCGCGACATGTGGCGGCAGATCGCGCGGCTGCGTGAAGCAGGCACAACGGTCATCCTCACCACGCATTACATCGAGGAAGCGGAGGAGATGGCCGACCGCGTCGGTATCATCAACAAGGGCGAAATCCTGATGGTCGATGACAAGAAGGCAATGATGCAACGTCTGGGGCGCACCGAGGCGCTGATCACGCTTTCGCAGCCGATGGCGGAAGTGCCCGCCGGACTGGCAGCCTATCCCGTAACCCTTGCCGAGGACGGCCGCGTGCTGTGCTACCGCGGAGGGGGCGGCGAAGGCGCAAGGTCGGGAAATGGCGATGTGGCCGAACTGACCAAGACGCTGACGCGATCCGGCATAGACTATACCGGCATCGACATTCACCAATCGAGCCTTGAAGATATCTTCGTCGGTTTGCTTGAAGGAGGCGCTGCATGAGCGTGTTCAATGCGCGCAGCGCGTGGACGATCTACAAGCAGGAACTGATGCGCGCATTTCGCACGGCGATGCAGTCCATCCTCGCGCCGGTACTGACGACCACGCTGTACTTCGTCGTGTTCGGCGCGGCGATAGGGGGGCAGATGCAGGGCGGCATGGGCGGGGTAAACTATGGGGCGTTCATCGTTCCCGGCCTGCTGTTGCTCACTTTGCTGGGTGAAAGCACGTCCAACGCCAGCTTCGGCATCTACATGCCCAGGTTCACCGGCGCCATATATGAGTTGCTTTCAGCCCCGGTAGGCGTTGCCGAGACGCTTGTCGGTTTTGTTGGCGCGGCCGCGACCAAATCGCTGATACTGGCGACGATCATACTCGTGACAGCCAGCTTTTTCGTCGACTTCTCGATCGCACATCCGGTCTATGCGTTCGGCTATATCCTTCTCGTGTCGGCCAGTTTCTCTCTTTTCGGCTTCATCCTGGGCATTTGGGCGGACAATTTCGAGAAGCTGTCGATCGTGCCGATGCTGATTCTCATGCCGCTCACCTTTCTGGGCGGCACGTTCTATTCGATCCAGGTTCTGCCTGAGCCGTGGCGTTCGGTGGCGTTGGCGAATCCGGTGGTATATCTGGTCAATGGCCTGCGCTGGACATTCTATGGCAGCTCGGATGTATCGATCGGCCTTTCGCTCGGGCTGACACTGTTATTCCTCGCCATTTGCGTCGGAATCATCACCGGTATCTTTCGGACCGGCTGGCGCTTGCGATCGTAGGGGGCTATTTGCCGGAGTATGACGAAGCGCTTCCCCGTTGTCGCCATTCTGCCGTTCATTGTCCCAGCATCACCCGCAGCCGCGCAGCCGGTGGATGAGTGGGCGGTCGAATCGGTATCTGCTGGCCCCCTGCATATCGAAGCACCGCCCTTCGTGGACCCGGTGCCGTTCATCAATTCGGGGCCGCCCAGCTTGTCCCAGCCGGTAAAGGCGATGATAGAGGAAGCCATCAGGCGCGACGACAGCGAGACGGTGGCGGCGGTGGTGCGCATGGCACTTGCCACGAATCCCTACGATGCCGACGAGATACGAGGAATGCAGCGCGCCTATCTCGATCGCAGGGCGAGGGCGCTTGCGCAGCGGACGCAGGCAGAGACGGATCGCATCCGCAATTCCGGCGTGCTGGAACTCTGGAAGGGGCAGGTCGAATTCGGCGCCTTCCGATCGACGGGCAATACCAGCAATTTCGGCTTTACCGGCGGCCTGAGGCTCAATCGTCAGGGTATCAACTGGCAGCACGCCATACTCTTCAACGTCGACTATCAGAGGGACCGCGGAAACGTCACGCGCGATCAACTAGGTGCAAGCTACCAGCCGCGCTATACGCTCAACGAGGGCTTTTTTACCTACGGACGTATCCAGTACGAGCGGGATGAAATCCAGGGCTTCGAGAATCGCTATTCGTTCTCGGGCGGTCTGGGTTACCGCCTGATCGACCGGCCGACGATGCATCTGTCTCTGGAAGCGGGTCCCGCGATGCGCCGCACCAACTACGTCGACGAGCTTGCCGAAACCACGTGGTCGGCACTCACTTCCCTGGATTTCGACTGGAAGATCAACGACACGATGAAGCTCACGCAAAGTGCGTCGAGCTATATCGGGTCGGACAACAATACCTTCACATCGCGGACCGGACTTGAGGCGGGCATGGCAAGGGGTGTCAAGGTCAAGCTGTCCTATTCGATCGAACATGAAACGGCGCCGCCTATCGGATCGCTGAAGACAGACACCATTTCGCGCTTCTCGCTGGTCTACGGCTTCTGAGTTCTCTAACGGCGGCGGCATGAACCCACGTTTCGAATTCCAGATCCACGCCACGGACGGCAAGGCCCGTACCGGCACCATCCATATGCGTCGCGGCGAAATCCGCACGCCTGCCTTCATGCCGGTCGGCACCGCAGCCACTGTAAAGGCCATGAAGCCGCAAGATGTCCGGGCTACGGGCGCAGACATCATTCTCGGCAATACCTACCATCTTATGCTGCGCCCCGGCGCCGAGCGGGTCGCACGGCTTGGCGGGCTGCACAAGTTCATGAACTGGGATCGCCCGATCCTTACCGATAGTGGCGGTTATCAGGTGATGAGCCTTTCCGATCTGCGCAAGATCACCGAGGAAGGGGTGACGTTTGCCAGCCATATCGATGGTTCACGGCATAATCTGACGCCGGAACGCTCGATGGAGATCCAGCGGCTGCTCGGATCCGACATCGTCATGTGCTTCGATGAATGTCCGCGCATCGATCAGCCACGCGACGTCATCGCGCGATCGATGGAAATGTCGATGCGATGGGCGGCTCGGAGTCGCGCCGGTTTCGACGGCGGCGGCGATCACGCAGAAAATGCAGCGTTGTTCGGTATCCAGCAGGGGGCGCTGGATGAGGGGCTGCGCAAGGCGTCTGCCGATGCGCTGATCGACATCGGCTTCGACGGCTACGCGATCGGGGGACTTGCGGTGGGCGAAGGGCAGGAGGCGATGTTCGCCACGCTCGATTTCGCACCGGGACAGCTTCCGGCCGACCGTCCGCGCTATCTGATGGGCGTCGGTAAGCCCGATGACCTCGTCGGCGCGGTCGAGCGCGGCGTTGACATGTTCGACTGCGTGCTTCCCACACGCTCGGGTCGCAACGGGCAGGCCTTCACCTGGAACGGGCCGCTTAACATGCGCAACGCGCGGCACGCCGAAGATACCAGTCCCATCGATGATCGTTGCAATTGCCCGGTCTGCGCCACTTACAGTCGAGCCTACATTCACCATTTGATCAAGTCGGGCGAAATTCTCGGCGCGATGTTGCTGACCGAGCACAATGTCTCATTCTACCAACAACTGATGCAGGGCATGCGCAGCGCGATCGCCGACCACCGTTTCGCAGCATTCGCAGCGGAGTTCAGGCAGGATTATCTGCGAAGCTGATCACGCTAACGCGTTGCCGGCGTCCGCTTCCTCGCGCGCTGACCCTACTTCCAGTTTGGTGCCTACGTAGGCGATGAAACGGCCGGTGCGGGAGTCGAGAAATCCTGCGCCGATAGCATGGGCGAAGCGCTTGGCTGTAGCCAGATCGGGATACCATTTGCCGGTGCGATGGGGGGTTACGAAACGATAGCGTGACATAGTAAATGCCTAATGCCGATGAGATGCTTCAGTTCCCTGACAAGCTGCCGAAATCGTGTGATTTTTTGTGCTAGTCAACCGCACGAAAAAGGGCGGCCAAACAGGCCGCCCTTCCGAATTCCTTGGGGTATGAAACCGCCGATCAGCGCGAGTAGAACTCGACGACCAGGTTCGGCTCCATCTTCACCGGGTAAGGCACTTCGTCGAGCGTCGGGACGCGTACGAAAGTCACCTTTTCAGTGCCGTCCTGCGCGACATAGTCAGGCACTTCGCGCTCAGGCAGGGCCTGTGCTTCTGCGACGAGCGCCATGTCCTTGGCCTTTGTGCCCAGGCTGATGACGTCACCAACCTTGATGCGGCGCGACGCGATGTTGCACTTCACGCCGTTCACGCGGATGTGGCCGTGCGACACGATCTGGCGGGCAGCGAAGATGGTCGGCGCGAACTTGGCGCGGTACACGACCATGTCCAGGCGCTGCTCGAGCAGGCCGATCAGGTTCTGGCCGGTATCGCCCTTCATGGACGAAGCTTCCTGGTAGGTGCGCTTGAACTGCTTCTCGGTCACGTCGCCGTAGTAGCCCTTGAGCTTCTGCTTGGCGCGCAACTGAATGCCATAGTCCGAAAGCTTGCCCTTGCGGCGCTGGCCATGCTGGCCGGGGCCGTAGCTGCGGCGGTTGACCGAGCTCTTGGGGCGACCCCAGATGTTCTCGCCCATGCGGCGATCAAGTTTGTACTTGGCGCTTTTGCGCTTCGACATAGTCGACTTTCCGTTCTGCTTGTCGCCCAGCCACAGCGGCAGGCGATCCTTAGTTTCCCGGGGTGCACCATCCAGCCATATTTCGCGGGATGCGGCCGCCGCTTCACCGGGGTGCGGGGCCGATTGGACGTCGCTACCGAAACCGGCAGGCGCCATGTGAAGCGCTGCCCCATACGTTGCGGGGCGTGAAAGTCAAGGGTTAGCCGCGCGGGCGGCGGGCATTTTCCAGCGAGGACAGCACGCCGCGCATCGTGCGCACCTCCAGGTGGTTCCAGCCCGGCTTGGTTAGGAGGTTGCGCAGCGTGAGACGATTGGACTCCGCGCGGGTCTCCGGCCAAAAGTAGTTCTTCTCTTCCAGCATCCTCTCGAAGTGACCAATCAGGCCCTCCAGTTCCTGCTGCGGGGCAGGAGGGAGAAGTTCTTCCACGGTGGGCTGGGAAAGCTCCGCATGCTTGCTCCACTCGTACGCGCACAGGATGACTGCCTGCGCAAGATTGAGCGAGGCGAACTGCGGATTGATCGGCACGGTCAGGATCGCGCGGGCGAGGGCGACGTCCTCTGTCTCCAGTCCCGAACGCTCGGGGCCGAACACGTAGGCGGACCTGCCAGACGCGGTCTGCACTTCGCGGGCCGCCTCCTCAGGCGTCACCACCGGCTTGGTCACGCCGCGCTTGCGCACGGTAGTGGCATAAACGTTCGCGCAATCGGCGACCGCTTCTGCCAGCGTTTCGAAAACCTTGGCACCCTCCAGCACTTCGTCGGCTCCGGCGGCAGCTGGTCCGGCGGAAGGATTGGGCCAGCCGTCTCGCGGAGCGACCATGCGCAACTCGCTGAGGCCGAAGTTCAGCATGGCGCGAGCAGCCTTGCCAATGTTCTCGCCCAGCTGAGGGCGGACAAGAACGATGACGGGCGGGCGCTTGGTGAGAGTGTCAGTCATGGATCAGGTCTGTTGCCACGCCATCACTGGCGGCGACGTCGCGCACTGTGCCGGCGAACTCCTCGAAGTCGCGGGCCTCGTTGAATGCGCGGTAGACGCTGGCGAAGCGGATATAGGCTACCGAATCCAGCTGGCGGAGGCCGTCCATCACCATCTCGCCAATGGCGAGCGAGGAGATTTCCGCCTCACCGCTGGTTTCGAGCTGACGCTGCACGCCGGAGACGAGCTGGTCGATCTTCTCGCGGTCAATCCCGCGCTTGCGGCACGCCAGCGTAACCGACTGCTCGATCTTTGAACGGTCGAACAGCTCGCGGGCGTCGTTGCTCTTCACCACGGTGATTTCCCGCAGCTGCACGCGCTCGAAGGTTGTGAACCGGGCACCGCAACTGGTGCACTGGCGTCGCCGCCTGATAGCGGCGCTGTCCTCGGTCGGACGGCTGTCCTTGACCTGCGAATCGTCGTTGGCGCAGAATGGGCAGCGCATTTCAGGGTATCACCGGATTGGCGTGTGTGTCCTCAGTCGGGACGCACGCGCTTATAGAATTTGTAGCCAGCCCCGGCGGCAAGCCCGAGGCCGATCGAGACAAACGGCAGCACGCCGCCTGCTACGGCTCCCAAGGCACCCCAAATCAGCACCGGCTTGGTCGAAGGATGGTCAAGCCCATCCTGCAACATTCCGGCGAGTTCCTGACGCGCATCATAGACGAAATCGCCGGAATTGCGGGGGCCTTGGGGGTCGTTCATGGTCTAGTCCTCGTAGATGGGGAAACGGTCACACAGCGCTTCAACGCGCGCGCGAACATTCTGCTCCACCTGAGCGTCTCCTTCTTCGCCGCACTTGGCAAGCCCGTCGAGCACGTCGGCGACCATGTTGCCGATTTCGCGGAACTCTTCGGGCCCAAAGCCCCGCGTGGTGCCGGCAGGCGAACCGACGCGGATGCCGCTGGTCTTCATCGGCGGCAGCGGATCGAAGGGAATGCCGTTCTTGTTGCAGGTGATGCCGGCACGCTCCAGCGCTTCGTCGGCATCCTTGCCGGTCACGCCGAGGGGGGAAAGGTCGATGAGGGCCAGATGCGTGTCAGTGCCGCCCGAGACAATCGCGGCACCGCGCGCCTTCAGCGTATCGGCCAGAACCTTTGCGTTCTCGATCACGCGCGCGGCGTAGTCCTTGAACTCGGGACGCAGCGCTTCACCGAAAGCTACGGCCTTGGCGGCGACCACGTGCATCAGCGGTCCGCCCTGCAGACCGGGGAACACCGCCGAATTGATCTTCTTCGCCAGCGCCTCGTCATTGGTGAGGATCATGCCCCCGCGCGGGCCGCGCAAGGTCTTGTGCGTGGTGGTGGTCGCGATGTGGGCGTGCGGGAACGGCGAGGGGTGGAGGCCTGCCGCGACGAGGCCGGCGAAGTGGGCCATGTCGACCTGGAACAGTGCGCCCACGGCGTCGGCGATCTCGCGCATGCGCTTGAAGTCGATCACGCGCGGGTATGCGCTGCCACCGGCGATGATCAGCTTGGGTTGGTGTTCCCTGGCGAGCGCCTCGACCTGATCGTAGTCGATGAGGTGAGTGTCCTTGGTCACCCCGTACTGCACTGCGTTGAACCATTTGCCCGACAGTGCTGCCCGGGCGCCGTGGGTGAGGTGGCCGCCCGCATCAAGGCTCATGCCCATCACCGTGTCGCCGGGCTTCACGGTCGCCAGCAGGACGGCACCGTTGGCCTGCGCGCCGGAGTGGGGCTGAACGTTGGCGAAGCCGCAGTCGAAGAGCTGCTTGGCGCGTTCGATGGCAAGCGTCTCGACTTCGTCCGAAGGCTCGCAGCCCTGGTAGTACCGCTTGCCGGGATAGCCCTCGGCGTACTTGTTAGTGAGCACCGAGCCCTGTGCCTCGAGCACTGCCTTGGAGACGATGTTTTCCGAAGCGATCAGCTCGATCTGCTTGCGCTCCCGGCTCATTTCCTTGCCGATCGCCTTCGCGACGGCCGGATCGCTCTGGGCAATCGTGTCGGTGAAAAAGCCCGGGGAACGGATGGCGGTTTCTACGGTCATGTTTGTGGACCTCTTCGGATCAGAAGGAAGGATTTGAGAGCTTCGCGACACGGCCGGCATGGCGCCCGCCGCCGAAACCGGTGGAGAAGAACGCGTCGAGGCAGGCCTTGGCCATGTCCACGCCAGTCAGGCGGGCACCCATGGCAATGACGTTCGCGTCATTGTGCTCGCGGGCGAGTGCAGCTGAAAGCGGCTCCGAAACCAAGGCGCAGCGGCATGCAGGTTCACGGTTGACGGCGATCGAGATGCCAATGCCCGAGCCGCATAGGGCAACGCCGAACTCCGCGGTGCCGTCAGCGACCACCGAGGCGAGCTTGTAGCCGTAGTCGGGATAGTCGACGCGGTCGGCGGTTTCGGGCCCAAGGTCCGCGACTTCGTGGCCGCATTCAATGAGGTATTCACGCAGTTCGGCCTTCAGGTCGACGGCGGCGTGATCGGATGCAATGGCGATGCGCATGGGAGAGGGGCTTCCTTCTCGCAGGGATTCGTGTGCCGGCTCCTTAGGCTTGCGTTCGCGATAAGGCGAGTCTGCCGCCGCGATCATTCGTCAGGATGAACAAAGTTGCAGCGGCTGGCACCTTACACGGCCCAGAGAGAACGTGTTATGATCTTTGCACTGCACGTGCCACCTTGCGGAAAGGGCTTGTCACATTCCGAGGCAAAGATAGTGCGAGCTAGCCGCCTTCCAAACAAAAAGCCCGCCGGAGCGGGGCTTTTCTCTTACTGGTCGAGGAACGAGCGCATCTTCCTCGAACGGCTCGGGTGCTTGAGTTTTCTAAGCGCCTTCGCTTCGATCTGGCGGATACGTTCGCGGGTCACCGAGAACTGCTGGCCGACTTCTTCAAGCGTGTGGTCGGTGTTCATGCCGATGCCGAAACGCATGCGGAGCACACGTTCTTCTCGCGGTGTAAGCGAAGCCAACACCCGCGTAACCGTTTCCTTGAGATTGGCCTGGATCGCCGCGTCCACCGGGATGATCGCGTTCTTGTCCTCGATGAAGTCTCCGAGGTGCGAATCCTCCTCGTCGCCGATCGGCGTTTCGAGCGAGATCGGCTCCTTGGCGATCTTCATCACCTTGCGCACCTTCTCGAGCGGCATCGAGAGACGCTCGGCCATTTCCTCAGGCGTCGGCTCGCGGCCCTGCTCGTGAAGGAACTGCCGGCTTGTGCGCACCAGCTTGTTGATCGTCTCGATCATGTGGACCGGGATGCGGATGGTGCGGGCCTGGTCGGCGATCGAGCGGGTGATCGCCTGACGGATCCACCACGTAGCATAAGTGCTGAACTTGTAGCCGCGGCGATACTCGAACTTGTCGACGGCCTTCATCAGGCCGATGTTGCCTTCCTGGATGAGATCGAGGAACTGCAGGCCGCGGTTGGTGTACTTCTTGGCGATCGAAATCACGAGTCGCAGGTTGGCCTCGACCATTTCCTTCTTGGCGATGCGTGCCTCGCGCTCGGCCTTCTGCACCATGTTCACGATACGGCGAAACTCGGGGAGAGCCATGCCGGTGGCTGCGGCAATGTCAGCCACTTCGGCGCGGATGCGCTCGACGGCCACGGCTTCGCTCTCGGCGAAAGCCGCCCACTTCTTATCCTTTTTCGCCATTTCGGAGAGCCAGGTGTCGTCCAGTTCACGGCCGACATATGTCGAGAGGAAGTCGGTGCGCTTGACCTTGTGACGCTCCGCAAGGCGCAGCATCTGGCCGCCCAGCGTCGTCAGCCGGCGATTGAACGCATAGAGGTTATCGACGAGGTATTCGATCTTGGTCGCGTGGAATTGCACCGATTCTACCTGCGCGGTCAGATCCTCGCGCAGCTGCTGGTACTTCTCTTCCTTGCCTACGGGAAAATCAATGCCGAGCGCGAGCGCTTCGAGACGCTCGGACTGGAGTTTCTCGAAGTTCTGGAAAAGCTCGGTGATGTGCGCGAACCGCTCCAGCGCCTCGGGCTTGAGCGCGGCTTCCATCTGGGCGAGGGAGAGAGTGTTGTCCTCCTCGTCATCCTCTTCCTTGCGCCGCGATGAGCCTTCCTCACCGTCTTCGCCATCCTCGGAAGTGGTTTCTTCCTCGTCGTCGTCTTCATCCTCCTTGTAGGAGGGGCCGGCGGTGGCCTCGCTGATTTCGCCGTCGTCAGCGGTCTCGCCGTCCTCGTTGAGGTTTTCCGGCTGAGGCTCCTTGGACAGCATGGCGTCGAGATCGAGAATCTCGCGCAGCTGCATCTCACCGTTGTTGAGCGCTTCCGACCACTGAATGATCGCGTGGAAAGTGATCGGGCTTTCGCACAGCCCAAGGATCATCATGTCGCGGCCAGCTTCAATGCGCTTGGCGATGGCGATCTCGCCTTCGCGGCTGAGCAGTTCGACCGCGCCCATCTCGCGCAGGTACATGCGCACCGGATCATCGGTGCGCTCGATGGTTTCCTTCTTCTTCGGCTCAGAAACCATTTTGGGCGCGGAATCATCCGAATCGATCTCGTCGACGTCGCCCTCGTCCTCGGCCTGCGCATCCTCGTCGCTCTCGACGATGTTCACGCCCATTTCCGAGATCGCGGCCATGATGTCCTCGATCTGCTCGGAAGACATCTGGTCCTGAGGCAGGGCCTCGTTCAATTCGTCGTAAGTGATTACGCCCCGGCGTTTCGCGCGGGCTATCAGCTTCTTGATCGACCCCTCGTTAAGGTCGATCAGCGGCGCATCTGTGCCGTCAATGTTGTCGCCGCTGTTGCTGTCGTTTTTGCTCATCATACCGCCGTTAAATCGTGCTTCGCCCGGTCCGACATGATTATACCACTCGGATTAGCGCGCATCTCTGGTCGCCATTTGCCTGAGGCGCTTGTCAAATTCCAGCTTTCTCTTGAGCAAACGTTGCTGTTCCACAAAGGACTCCTCGGACAGCTCGCTTTCGAACTGTGCGGTCGCCCTCGCCAAGGCAGCTTCCAGAACCGGACGTTCAATCAAGAGATCGATGGCCTGGGCAAGTTCTTCCGCCGCTTGTTGTGCTTCCGCGCCGGGGGCTAGAAAGCCAAAGCGTAGCCCCGAATATTCAGCGGTGCCGGGAACTTCCAGACCATTTTCCTGCAATATGGTAGCGAGCGTTTCGCTTTCAAGCGGGGCGCTGTTTCCACAACATTCCAGTATCACCGAAAAACGCGGATCGAGGCCTGGCGTGCGGGCAAAGGCCTGAGCATGGCGTGTCAGTTCGCAAGGCCAGCGGATCAAGCCCGCGAGCACGGCGGCGGACAAGGCGTCTCGCGATCCGCCTGCTGTCGCCCGGCGCAATCGCTCCAGCGATTCGGGCGACGAGGGCGGAGCAGGTGGCTTGCCGTTCTGCCATCGCCCGCGTCCTCCAGTTTGGAAGGCAGGGCGTTGCCCGCCGCCGAAACCGCCAGTTCCGCTTTCCCGCCGGGGAAAAGCGAATGCCGAATAGCGATCCTGCAACTCGCGGCGATAAAGGCTGGCGATGTCCGGATGCTGGATCGTATCGACGTGGCCCATCAATCGCGCCTTAAGTCCTGCCTTGTCCTCCGGGGTAACAAGAGGCACGGAATCGCGTTCCGCTTCCCACAGGACATCGATGATGGGCCGAGCCTCTTCGAGCATCGCTTCCATGGCGCGTGGTCCCTTGGCCTTGATCAGGTCGTCAGGGTCGAGCCCCTCGGGCAATCGCACAATGCGCAGCGAATGGGCGGGGCGGAGCAGGGGCAGGGCGCGCGTTACGGCACGCATCGCGGCGCGTTGGCCAGCAGCGTCCCCGTCGAAGCACAGGACCGGCGCCTCGACCTGGCGCCAGAGCATCTCGATCTGTTGCTCGGTGAGCGCGGTGCCGAGAGGGGCGACGCATTCGGCAATACCCGCCGCGGCGAGTGCGATCACGTCCATGTAGCCTTCGACCACCACCATCCGCCCCGACTGGCGCGAGGCGGGCGCGGCGCGGTGGAGATTGTAGAGAGTGCGCCCCTTGTCGAACAGCGGCGTGTCCGGCGAGTTCAGATACTTGGGCGCGTCAGTCTTGCCCTGCGCAAGGATGCGCCCGCCAAAGGCGATTACCCGCCCCCGCGCATCCTCGATCGGCAGCATCAGGCGACCTCTGAACCGGTCATAGGGATCGCGACCTTCCACGTCGATGCGCAGGCCTGCCTCTACCAGCATGGCTTCAGGAAAGCGCGCGAGGGCTTCCTTCAGCGCTTGTCGGCCCTCTGGGGCGTAGCCAAAACCGAAACGCTCGACCGTGCGGGCATCGAACCCGCGGGTCGCGAGATAGGCCCGCGCGGCAGCGCCCTCGCCCGAGGAAAGCGATTCGCGAAACCACGCCTGCGCTGCCCCCATCACGTCATACAGCGTGTCGCGTTTCTCTGCCGCCTTGACCGCACGCGGATCGGGCGCCGGCACGTCCATGCCTGCCTCGGCGGCCAGTTCCTTGACCGCGTCCATGAAGGCCAGGCCCTGGTGGTCGGTCATCCACCGGATCGCGTCGCCGTGCGCGCCGCATCCGAAGCAGTGATAGAAGCCTTTCTCGTCGTTTACGGTGAAGCTGGGGCTCTTCTCATTGTGGAATGGACAGCAGGCCTTGTACTCCCGCCCTGCCTTCTGCAGGCGCGTGGAACGGCCGATCAGCGCCGAGAGAGTGACGCGGGCGCGGAGCTGATCGAGCCATTGAGGGGTTAGCATGGGGTGCGGGCCCGATCAGGCCAGCGCCGCCTTCACCCAGCCGCTGGCCTTGCCCATGTCGAGCTGGGTACCGTGACGCTCCTTGAGCAGGCCCATGACCTTGCCCATGTCCTTCATGCCGGCCGCACCGGTTTCGGCCTTGATCGATTCGATAGCAGCCTTGGTGTCTTCTTCGGAAAGCTGCGCGGGGAGGAACTCCTCGATCACGGCCAGTTCGGCCCTCTCATCGGCCGCGCGTTCGGGACGACCGCCATCCTCGAACAGCTGGATCGATTCGCGGCGCTGCTTGACCATCTTCTGCAGCACCTCGATCACCATCGCATCGTCATCCGGCTGCTCGGCGGCCGTGCGCAACTCTATGTCGCGGTCCTTCAGCTTGGCAAGGATGAGGCGCACGGCGGCTAAGCGCGGCTTGTCGCCGGCTTTCATGGCGGAAATCTGTGCGGCCTTGATCGAATCACGGATCATTGTTCTTCTGTTTTCCCAAGTGTGTGTGGCATGGTGTCGCGCAAAAGTAGCAAGCCGCGCGGCAAATTGCACCCTGCTGCCTTGACGATGCGCACAACCCTCTCTAGCGGACGGGCCTTAGCACTCATCGTCAGAAACGCCGTCAACGGAGCGACCCATCATGGCCGACGCCGCATATTCGCCTGCGCCCAAACCTGAAGGGGCGACGGGCGTTCTCGTCCTGAGCGACGGGAGCGTGATATGGGGGCGCGGCTTCGGCGCGGTTGGCGAGGCCGTGGGCGAGGTATGTTTCAACACCTCGATGACCGGCTACCAGGAAGTGATGACGGATCCTTCCTACGCCGGCCAGATCGTAACCTTCACGTTTCCGCACATTGGCAACGTCGGCGTGAATGACGAGGACCTTGAATCGAAAGTGGATGGCGCTGTCGCCTGTATCGTCCGCGAGGATGTCACGCCTTCGTCCAACTTCCGCGCTCGTTCCGAATATGGCGAGTGGCTTGCATCCAAGGGCAAGGTAGGCCTCTCCGGTATCGACACGCGCGCGCTGACCCGCCGCATTCGCTTGTCGGGCGCGCCGAACGCCGTTGTCGCGCATCAACCGCAGGGCGAGTTCGACATTCCAGCGTTGCTGCAGAAGGCAAGGGATTGGCCAGGCCTGCAAGGCATGGACCTCGCCAAGATCGTCAGCCGGGAGATCCAGGAGGGCTGGGAAGGGTCGACCTGGACACTGGGCAAGGGTTATGGACGCAGCCCGCGCGATGACCGCCCACATGTCGTCGCCATCGACTATGGCGCCAAGGACAACATATTCCGCAACCTTGTGAAGGCCGGTGCCCGCGTGACGGTGGTTCCTGCAGAAGCGACGGCCGAGCAGGTGCTGGAACTCAAGCCAGACGGCGTGTTCCTGTCTAACGGCCCGGGCGATCCGGCGGCGACCGGCGCCTATGCTGTGCCGGTGATCCGCGAAATGCTCGACCGCGACCTGCCGGTATTCGGCATCTGTCTCGGCCACCAGATGCTGGCGCTGGCAGCGGGCGCGAAGACCGCCAAGATGTTTCAGGGGCACCGCGGCGCTAACCATCCCGTCAAGCGCCTGTCCGATGGGGTGGTAGAGATTACCTCGATGAACCATGGCTTCGCAGTTGACAACACGGCACTGCCCGACAGCGTCGAGGAGACGCACGTCTCGCTGTTCGATGGCACGAACTGCGGCATCGCCATCAAGGGCAAGAAAGCGTTCGGGGTCCAGTACCATCCTGAGGCGAGCCCCGGTCCGCAGGATAGCTTCTATTTGTTCGAGAAGTTCGTGGGGATGCTGGGGTGAAAATCGCGCCGGCCCTTCCATTGGCCATTTGCGGCCTGGGGGCGGCCTGCGAACCGCCGTCCAAGCCCGAATTGCTGAGCAGGGCGGAAATTGATGTTGTGGCCCAGGAGTGCAATGTTTCCGCTGATGCGATCGCGGTCGTAGAAGGCAAGCTCATGTTTGACCCGCCCGCGGGCATGGCGCAATCATCTCAGGCATGCGTGCTCAAGCAGTTGCGTGAACGGCTTCCAGGCACTGCCATCGAATACGCCAGCGGTCTCAAGGGTCAGGCCAAGAAGGACGAGAAGAAGCCATGAGCGATCTTCAAGGCCAACGCGACATGATCGCCGGGCCGGCGAACAGCCTCCATATCGCCGCGCGCAGGTCTCGCCATGGCGGACTGAGCCGTAAGTTCGAGTTCGCGACGCGTGGAAGGCGTGCAGCCCGGAAAATGCGCACGACCGGCGTTTCCAGGCCGACAAGTTCCACGCCGCTCTCAACAGGCGACAGGTTACCCACCCTCTTACCGCCAAGCCCGATGCTGGAAATCCTGAATCCAGGAGCAAGGCATTCGGCGACCTGGTAGCCTGATCCGCAGGCCACCCGAAATAAACCAAGACACCAAGGCAGTACGACCCCCATGCCCAAGCGCACAGACATCTCCTCGATCCTTGTCATCGGTGCCGGTCCGATCGTGATCGGCCAGGCCTGCGAGTTCGATTATTCGGGCACGCAGGCAATCAAGGCGCTGAAGGAAGAGGGGTACCGGGTCGTACTGGTAAACTCCAATCCGGCGACAATCATGACCGACCCGGACATGGCCGATGCAACGTATGTCGAGCCGATCACGCCCGAAATCGTCGCTCGGATCATCGAAAAGGAACGTCCAGACGCCCTGCTTCCGACGATGGGTGGGCAAACCGCGCTCAACTGCGCGCTGGCGCTTTACAACGACGGCACGCTAGAAAGGCTCGGCGTCACCATGATCGGCGCCAACGCCGATGCTATCGACAAGGCGGAGGATCGTCAGCGCTTCCGCGAAGCGATGGATAAGATCGGCCTGGAATCGGCGCGTTCCGGCGTCGCCCACACACTCGAGGAGGCCTACGCGGTGCTTGAGCGCACCGGGCTCCCCTCGATCATCCGCCCCAGCTTCACGCTTGGCGGAACCGGCGGCGGCATCGCTTATAACAAGGCCGAGTTTGAGAAGATTGTCCGTTCGGGCCTAGACGCCTCACCAACTACCGAAGTGCTGATCGAGGAATCGCTGCTGGGGTGGAAGGAATATGAGATGGAAGTCGTGCGGGACCGGCACGACAACTGTATTATCATCTGCTCGATCGAGAACGTCGATCCGATGGGTGTTCATACCGGTGATTCCATCACCGTCGCGCCGGCGCTGACGCTGACCGATAAGGAATACCAGATCATGCGCTCGGCCAGCATTGCGGTGCTGCGTGAAATCGGTGTGGAAACGGGCGGTTCGAACGTGCAGTTCGCGGTCAATCCCGCCGATGGTCGCCTGATCGTGATCGAGATGAACCCGCGCGTGTCGCGTTCTTCGGCCCTCGCATCGAAGGCGACCGGCTTCCCGATCGCGCGCGTCGCCGCCAAACTGGCGGTAGGATACACGCTCGACGAGATCATGAACGAGATCACCGGTGCCACGCCGGCGGCGTTCGAGCCAACCATCGACTACGTCGTCACCAAGATCCCCCGCTTCGCCTTCGAGAAGTTCAAGGGCGCTGAGCCGCTCCTTACAACGGCCATGAAGTCCGTCGGCGAAGTCATGGCGATTGGCCGCAATATCAAGGAATCAATGCAGAAGGCGCTGCGCGGTCTTGAGACCGGGCTTGACGGCTTCAATCGTGTGCCTGAACTTGAGGGTGCGGGGCGCGACATCATTACTGCCGCGCTGGCGCGCGCCACGCCGGATCGGCTGCTGGTGGCCGCGCAGGCTATGCGCGAAGGCTTCTCGGTCGACGAGATCCACGCGATAACCCATTATGACAAGTGGTTCCTGCGCCAGATTGAGGAGATCATCGCCGAGGAAACGGCGATCATGCGCGACGGCCTGCCGATCGATGCGCAAGGCCTGCGCCGTCTCAAGGCGATGGGCTTCTCCGACAAGCGCCTTGCCACGCTGGCGGTCCGCTCGGTCGGCGTTGCCGGCGGCCTCGGCGAGACCCAGGCGCGCCGCTCGGGCTTGCTCCACGATGCTCTACGCGCGATGGCCGGCGCAACCAGTGAGGAGGAAGTCCGCGCGCTTCGTCACAAACTGGGCGTCCATCCGGTGTTCAAGCGGATCGATTCCTGCGCTGCCGAATTCGAGGCGGTGACGCCCTACATGTACTCGACATATGAGGCGCCTTTTTTGGGAGAGCCCGAGAACGAGGCCATGCCGTCCGATCGCCGCAAGATCGTGATCCTGGGCGGCGGACCTAACCGGATCGGGCAGGGCATCGAGTTTGACTATTGCTGTGTCCATGCCTGCTTCGCGCTTGCCGAACAGGGCTACGAGACGATCATGGTCAACTGCAACCCGGAGACGGTCTCGACCGACTACGACACTTCCGACCGTCTCTACTTCGAGCCGCTCACCAGCGAGGATGTGCTGGAGATCCTGCGCGTCGAACAGCAGAATGGCGAACTCGTCGGCGTGATCGTTCAGTTCGGCGGTCAAACGCCGCTGAAGCTGGCCCAGACCCTGGAAGATGCGGGTATCCCGATCCTGGGAACTTCGCCTGATGCCATCGATCTCGCCGAGGACCGCGAGCGCTTCTCCGCACTGGTCGAGAAGCTGGGCCTGAAGCAGCCGGCCAACGGAATCGCCCGCAGCCGGGACGAGGCCGCTGCTGTTGCTGGACGAATCGGCTATCCCGTGCTGATGCGCCCTAGCTACGTCCTGGGTGGCCGGGCCATGGAGATCGTCGATTCCGAGCAGCAGCTCGATGATTACATCGCCACCGCCGTACAAGTGTCCGGCACTTCGCCGGTGCTGATCGACCAGTACCTTCGCGACGCCATCGAATGTGATGTCGATGCCTTGTGCGACGGCGATCAGGTTGTCGTTGCCGGAGTCATGCAGCACATCGAGGAAGCTGGAATCCACTCGGGCGACAGCGCTTGCTCGCTGCCACCCTACAGCCTTCCTTCCGACATCGTCGAGGAGATGGAACGCCAGGCTGAAGCACTCGCTCAGGCACTCGGCGTGCGCGGGCTGATGAACATCCAGTTCGCAGTGAAGGACGGTGAGGTTTATCTGATCGAGGTGAACCCGCGCGCCAGCCGCACCGTGCCGTTCGTCGCGAAGGCCATCGGCCAGCCGGTCGCCAAGATCGCCGCGCGGGTAATGGCTGGCGAGAAGCTGGCTGACTTCCCTCCGTTCAAGCGTGAACTGCCTTATATGGCGGTGAAGGAGGCGGTATTCCCTTGGGCGCGTTTCCCCGGCGTCGATCCTGTTCTCACGCCTGAAATGAAGTCCACCGGCGAAGTGATGGGAATTGATAGTGATTTTGCCACCGCCTTTCTCAAGGCTCAGCTTGGCGCAGGGATGAGGCTACCCGAGAAGGGCACGGTATTCGTCTCGGTGAAATCGAGTGATAAGGGTGTCATTCTTCCGGCGGTGCAGGAACTGGTGGCCAACGGTTTCCAGATTGTCGCTACCGGTGGTACTCAGAAATATCTGGCCGATGCCGGGCTTCCGGTCGAGCGGATAAACAAGGTTGCGGAAGGCCGCCCGCACATCGTTGACAAGATCGTGGATGGCGAGATCGCGCTTATTTTCAATACCACCGAGGGTTGGCAGAGCCTCAAGGACTCTGAATCGATCCGTGGTTCGGCGCTGCATGGCAAGGTGCCGTACTTTACCACGGCAGCGGCAAGCCGAGCGGCAGCGCAAGCTATTTCCGCGATGCGCGGGAGCCAACTTGAAGTGCGCTCGTTGCAGGATTATTATAACTGAACGCGATCTTGCCTCCCTACATTGCTGCAGGTCGACCGGTCCCCTGAGGGGACAGGGTAGGAAAGTAGTCACAAAAGCCGGACGGCCACAGGAAGGATAACGTAAGAATGGCCAGTATTGAGAAGCTGCCGATGCTCGCTGAAGGTTACGAGCGGCTAACGGCCGAACTCAAGGCGCTGCGCGAAGAACGCCCCCGCATCGTCGACGCCATCGAGGAAGCACGCGCGCACGGCGATCTTTCAGAAAATGCCGAATATCACGCCGCCAAGGAACGACAGGGCCAGGTCGAGGCGACGATAGCCGATCTGGAAGACCGCGTAACCCGGGCTCAGATCATCGATCCCTCGACGCTGTCGAGCGACAAGATAATCTTCGGTGCGACCGTGACGCTTCTGGACGACGACGACAAGCCGGTGCGCTATCAGATCGTGGGCACCTATGAAGCTGATGCCAAGGTTGGACGGATTAGTTACAACTCGCCGCTCGGCAAGGCCCTGATCGGCCGCAAGGTTGACGACGAGATCGAGGTCACCGTTCCGTCCGGAGACAAGTTCTACGTGGTGCAGAAGATTGAGTTCATCTGAACCGATCGATCTGAACCGATCGGCTGATGACAAAAAAAGGCCGGCTGCGAAGCCGGCCTTTTTTATTGTGGCATTGGTATGTCAGCCTTGCGGAAGGTCCGGCTCCAGCAGTCGATGCAGGTGTACGATTACATACTTTATTTCAGCATCGTCCACGGTCCGCTGGGCGGCGGACTTCCAAGCGTCCTGGGCTGAGCTAAAATCCGGGAATATGCCGACGACGTCCATGTCCTTGAGATCGACGAATTCGAGGCTGCGCGGGTCCTTGACCCGGCCGCCCATGACAAGATGAAGTTTTTGCATGGGGAGGGGCCGCTTTCCAGTTCAGGATGAGCGGCCCCTATAAATTTAGTGCGCCTGCAGGGCAAGGTCGGATCGAGAGTACCCTGCGCATCGAGAGATATTGATAATAAATCGCATTAATTATTCGCTGGCCATGAGCTAGTGGGCTATGCGCGACCGCAGATCGAGGGCCATGGACTTCACCTTATCGGAGCGTTCGCTGGCAGCGTTGCCAATGCGCGTGGCCCGTTTGGCCGCCGCATCACTCAGCTTTCCGGTCTGGATTGCCGTCGCCCGCCCAAGAGCGCTTGCTGCGCCGATTGCGGCGAGGCCATACTTTTCGAGCAGCAATGCCGTTTCGTGACCGGCGTGCTCTGCCTTATGCCCCAAGTCTACAGACTGGTGCTTTGCACTATGGCCCATTTCCCGTGCTTTGTCGGCGGCGTCGCGTCCAAACAGCATGGCGCTCGCTCCAACGGTTTCAGCAAGAGAGGTCACGCGGGACAAAGCTTTCTTGCTAACCTTGCGCGGGATCAGCACGCTCACCACCCCACCTGCGGCAACGGCGCCGACAACGGTGAGCACCGGGTGTTTTTTGACGAAAGCCATCACCTTTTCCGACGGACGTCGCTCAGCGGGAGCCGCCGGCAGCGGAACCACGTTGGTCGCCTGAGGCGATTTCGTTGCGGGGGTGGGTTTCGCGTCAGTCTTTGCCACTGTCCAACTCCTTGAGTTTGTCTGCGATCGGCCCGGCCAGCTTTTCCACCCAGGCAAAAAGCGGGTTACGTAATAACCAAAGCGCCAGTACGGCGATGGTTCCGCCGATCACGCCGGGATGTGCCTGTGCCACCGTAACTGCTTCGTCGAACAGATCCTTGGCCTGTTCCATCGCCTCATCAGCTATGCGACCGCCAACGCCGCGCTCTTCCAGATCGGCCTTGAAAGCACCATAATGGTGATCGAACACCGCTTTGGCGGCGTCTCTCGCGGCTCGATCGGCAATGACTTGGGTGGCAAGTTTGCCCATCAATTGCTCCCGTTGTCGGATACGATCGACATCATGCGTTTCGCACGGGCCTTGGCGGCAAGGCCACAAGCGCCGGCGCACAGGAGCAATGCCACGACCACCGCAGCCATTGCGCCCCAAAGCCCGAGGACAGGCCCAAGTGCGATCACCGTGCCGACTACGAACGCCATGAGCGCGAAAAGCACGATCAAAGCCGCCGCCAAAGCAAGCACCGCTATGACCTTGGTTTCCGATCCCGCGTAGGCCGCGCGGGACTTCTGGAAGGTAAGCTCGGCCTGGGCCAGAGCTTTTGCCTCGCTCGCAAGCTGACGCAGGTCTTTGGTGAGCGTCAGATCCTCGGTTTCGGCTAAGGGCGGCAAGTCATCATGCGAATGTGGCATCATCAATGTCGGATTCGACTGCACTTCCTGCTACTTGCTCTTCGCGAACATACGGCCGAACAGAAAGCCCGCTGCCACTGCCATGCCTACTGCAAGGCCAGGGCTCTTGCGCACGAATTCCTTCGCGTCCTCGCCCAATTCATCGAGCGACTTTTCATCAAGCGTAGTGGCCGCGTCCTGCATCGACTTGGCTGCCGACCGCGCATAATCGCCATATTTCGGTCCGACCTTTTCGTCGATCAGACTGACATTCTCGTCAAGCATACGAGACAAGCCGACTATGGCCTGACTCGTGCGAGCCTTGCCCTCATTGGCGTAGGTGGTCGCCATGTTCTTGGCATCCGCCGCGAAGGCATTGGCTTTTTCCTTAGCTTCGCCGGATTTCATCTTAGCCTCGCCAGACCATTCGTCCTTGGCCTTGTGCATCTTTTCCCGGTACTCGCCCGCAAGTGCGTGTGCCCCGGCCTTGGCCTCTTCCATTGCCTTGGTGAAATGGTTCTTGGCGTTCTGGGTGCCGTCGTCGGTGGGCGCGGTGGTATCGACCATGTCGGTATCCTTCCTTTGTTCGTCCCGGTAGGCGGGTATCGTTGGTATAACCGTGGTGCGGACAGAGTAATACACTTCCGCGATATTGCTGCAACGCAGCTTGTCAGGCCGAGTTCCCCCGCCTAGACCCCGAAAAATCGCGCCGAGTGGCGCGGCGAGGAGGAGAAGCGCACCTATGACCGCGATTATCGACATTCACGGCCGTGAAATTCTGGACAGCAGAGGCAATCCGACTGTCGAAGTCGACGTTCTGCTCGAGGATGGAAGTTTCGGCCGCGCAGCGGTTCCCTCCGGGGCTTCGACCGGCGCGCATGAGGCAGTGGAACTGCGCGATGGCGATAAGGGGCGTTATCTCGGCAAGGGCGTGCTCAAGGCTGTGGACGCGGTGAACGGCGAGATCGCCGAGGCGCTGATGGACATGGATGCCGAGGACCAGCGTGACCTCGATATGGCAATGATCGGTCTCGACGGCACCGAGATCAAAAGCCGGTTGGGCGCCAATGCAATTCTCGGCACCAGTCTTGCTGTCGCAAAGGCGGCTGCCAATGCGCGCGGCCTGCCGCTCTATTCCTATGTCGGTGGCGTCTCCGCCCACGTCTTGCCGGTGCCGATGATGAACATCATCAACGGCGGAGAGCATGCCGACAATCCAATCGACTTCCAGGAATTCATGGTCATGCCGGTCGGCGCGGATTCGATCGCCGAGGCCGTGCGTTGGGGTGCGGAGATATTCCACACGCTGAAGAAAGGCCTGCATGAAAAGGGCCTGGCGACCGCCGTGGGAGACGAAGGCGGATTCGCGCCCAATCTCGCGAGCACGCGCGACGCGCTGGACTTCATCATGGCCTCGATCGAGAAAGCCGGCTTCAAGGCAGGCACCGACGTCAAGCTTGCGCTGGATTGTGCATCGACCGAGTTTTTCAGGAACGGCAAGTACGAGATAAGTGGCGAGGGGCTCTCGCTGACGCCGACGGCATTCGCGGATTACCTCGCCGAGCTTTGCGATGCCTATCCGATCATCTCGATCGAGGACGGCATGAGCGAGGATGACTTCGAGGGTTGGAAGGCACTGACCGACAAGGTCGGCAGCAAGGTTCAGCTGGTCGGCGACGATCTGTTCGTGACCAATCCCAAGCGCCTGACCATGGGCATCGAGCAGGGTCTGGCGAACTCGCTGCTGGTCAAGGTAAACCAGATCGGATCTCTGACCGAAACGCTTGAGGCAGTCTCGATCGCCAACCGCGCCGGCTACACTGCGGTGATGTCGCACCGCTCGGGCGAAACCGAGGATTCGACCATCGCCGACCTCGCTGTCGCCACCAACTGCGGTCAGATCAAGACGGGATCGCTGGCGCGTTCCGACCGGCTTGCCAAGTACAACCAGCTCATTCGTATCGAGGAAGAGCTCGGCCGCGCTGCCAAATATGCCGGCGCCGCCGCGTTCGGCCGTATCGCCGTCTGAATAGATCCCCCGGAACCTGCCTTTCGCGATGAAGGCAGGTTCCTCTCGGCATCGTAGATTGATGATCCTTCCATCACGATCGCCGCTTGGGGCAGAGGCGCACGCCTTGGGGTGAAGGTAAGCGGCGTTTACGATCGTGATCGCCACTCGCCACGTCAATTTCGGCACCGCTAATATGCGCCGCACGAGGGTGTCAGCCGTTCCGTTTTAATATGTCGCGCAGGAATGACCTCATTGCAAACGGCGTGCGGTGATCTGCAAACCGGGCAGAACAGAGTGATCAACGAAGCTTCGGCTTCCGCGGAAGCTACCTGAGTAACACATCCTGGACGTCATGGCACAAATGATCAAGGATGCGCCTGCGGGATCTGCGAAGGAAATTGTGCGTCGCAACATTATAGATGTTATTGAAAATAAAAGAAAAATATCCTGTTGAGGAAAGTGTTTTTGCGATTGCGGCAAATGCAATTGACTAAGATGGTGTGCGCCTCCTAGCCTTGCTTAGTAAGTTTCAAAAAACCCAAATTCGCATTTCGGAGTCCGACCCTTATGAAGATGTTCGCCACGCTTGCCGCTCTCGCCACAGTCGCCACGCTCGGCACGGTTCCCACTGCCGTTTTCGCTGAGACGACCCAGGCCGTGCACGAAGCCACCGAAGAAGCATCAGCGCCGGTACAGCTCAACGCTGGCACGATGCTTTACGCTGCGAACGGCTATCGTCTCGGACGGATCTATCGCGTCAATGCCGATGGTAACCCGCAGGTCATTCTGAACAGCCGTCTGGTGACTGTACCGGCTTCGACCGTCAGCGCGGTCGACGGCAAGATAACCACTTCGCTTTCGAAGAAGGAAGTGGCTTCGGCCAAGTAAGCTTTCCAAGCTCTCAATACGGACAGGGCGGCTGGAAGGCGCCGCCTTTTCTGTTTGTGGCTATGCGGGGCGATACGCAGTAAGGGTAATCTTGGTCACGGAGGGTCAGCTGCGGCTCACGTTTTCGTAGATGCGGTCTATGAAGTTCAGCATCTGTAAAATCTCCTCCTCAGAGAAATTCTTGAACATGCGCTGCTCGCTAGCTTCAGCAATTTCCCCGAGCTTGCTGAGAAGTGGGCTGGCCTGCTCTGTCAGATAGACGGCGCGGGCCCGGCGGTCGTCGCGCCGGTCCCGGCGCTCCAGAAGGCCGTCGGCACACAAGCGGTCGATCAGACGGCCCGCCGAGGCTTCCGACATCTCCAGGTGTTCGGCGATTGTACGTTGCGTCGAGCCTGGATGGCGCGCGACAACCGCGATCATCGCCCATTGCGACCTCGTGACATTCAAGGCAGCCATCTTGCGGTCGAAATTGTTGCGCAGGAGACGGGCGATCACGGTCATCCGCACACCCACCTTCCGTTCGGGGCTTTCATCACACATGCCGAACGGATCAGCTTTCTGTGCAATGGTGTTCTCGTCAACGCCTGTCGCCACGCAGTGCTCCTTGGTTACGATTTCACAGACCCGTTCGGTGGCGATCGCTGGAACCGGTTGGAATTAACTTTCGCGCGGTCAAGATCGTCGTTGCGAATGAGCTTTTCCGCCACAAATGCAAAGGCTTCGCCGGTTTATCAGACGTCGGTATCGTACATAGGGAAGCTGGAATTCACCAGCGTCTTCTTCGCCGCCGGAACCGATCGTCGTGGATCAAGGCAATGTTCTGTGCACCGTCATTCCCCAGAGACCAGGGGGACGCACCGGCATCCCTCGCGCCGCATGCCAAAGGGGAAGCCGACCTTGTGAATGTTCGGCGGTTACGCCCAGCATTAATACGACAATAGCCAGCGAAACTGCCGTCGACCGACCCGGTTTATTCCTGAACGGGACTGGTCTGGTCGCCGCCAAGCACGCGGTAGAGAGTGATGCGATTGGCGGCAACCTGAAGCCGTACCACCACTTCTGAACGGCGTGCCGTATAGAGGCTTCGCTGGGCGTCCAGGTTATCGAGCGAACTCGCTATGCCCTGACGATAGGTGGCCTCCGTCAGACGCGCGGCGTCCTGCGCCGAAGACGTGAATGCGGTCGTCGCACGCAGGCGCTCCGCCAGCGTGCCCTGATCGGCCAGCGCGTCCGAAACTTCGCGGAATGCTGTCTGTATCGCCCCTTCGTATGCCGCAAGAGCGGCGTCACGTTGGGCCTTGGCAACTTCAACACTCGCGCTTCGGCCGCCGGCGTTGAATATGGACCAACTGGCATCCCCGCGCTTGCTGGCGGTGAAGGAGTCGTCTTTCAACAGTGTTGAAAGGGATGTGCTGGCGAAACCAAGCAGTCCTGTCAGCGACAGAGTCGGAAATAGCTGCGCGCGCGCTACGCCGATGTCGGCATTGGCGGCCTTGAGGTCGTACTCTGCGGCAATAACGTCAGGCCGCCGCAGCAGGACCTGCGAACTGGTGCCGGCAGGCAGGACGCCGAGGGTGTCGTTCACCCGCACGGTGCTTTGAGGCAGCAATGTCTTATCGAAATCCGCACCGACGAGAAGCCGGATGGCGTTGATGTCCTGGGCGAGCGCCGCGCGCTGGACGGCGACGTCGCCGCGTGCTGTTTCCAGCACTTGTTCAGCCTGTCGCAGGTCGGTTCGCGGCGCTACCCCGCCTCGCAGGCGGGCCGTGATCAGGCGTAGGCTCTCTTCGGCATTCGCGGCGGTCGACTGGGCAACTTCGAGCAGGTCATTGTCGGCGGCGTATGTGGCCCATGCCAGCGCGAGGTCGGCTACCAGGGACAGGCGCACGGTTCGAGCGGATGCCTCTGTCGCCAGCGCGGTATTGCGCTGGGACTGCGTGGCGTTGGCGAGCCGGCCGAACAAGTCCAGTTCGAAGCTGGAGATACCGCCCTGCACGTTATAGGTCCAACCCCCGCGCTGCAGAACGGCCTGATTGCCGCCGCCACGCTCGGTATGGGCGGCGCTGGCGCTGACGCCGACTTCGGGCAACTGGGCAGCGCGAACGACGCGCGTCTGCGCCCGGGCCGCAGCAACGTTGGCGGCTGCGATGCGAAGATCGCGGTTGTTGACCAATGCCTGTTCTATGAGGACCTGAAGGCCGGGGTCCTCGAAGATATCCTTGTAGGAGACGATCGGCAGGCCGGCTTCGCTCTGGACGAGGTAGGCATCGCCGACGGGCCATGATTCCGGCACGGGCGGGGCGGGGGCAACATACTTAGGGGCCATCGAACACCCGCCCGTTGCCATGGTAATGGCAACGAGCGCAATCAGGGCCGGACGGAGAGGAAAGCTCATGGTGCTTCTCCCGTCGCGCTGCGGCGTTTGCGCAGATGCTCGCGAGCCGCAGCCAGTCCATCCCTGACTCCGCGTCTGACGAGCACGAAGAACAGCGGGATGAAGAAGATCGCGAGCAGCGTTGCGGTGAGCATGCCGCCCGTTACTGCGGTTCCGATCGCCACGCGGCTGTTCGCACCCGCGCCCGAGGCAAGAGCGAGCGGTAGAACACCGAAGATGAAGGCGAAGCTGGTCATCAGGATCGGGCGCAAGCGGATGCGGGCTGCCTCGACCGCCGCCTCGATGACGCGCTTGCCTTGCCGTTCGGCCTGTTCGGCGAATTCGATCATGAGGATCGCGTTCTTGGCGGCCAGGCCCATCGTGGTCAGGAGACCGATCTGAAGGTACACGTCGTTCTGCAGCCCGCGCAGCCATGTCGCAGCCACGGCGCCGAGCAGGCCGAGCGGAATGATGAGGATCACCGCGATCGGAATCGACCAGCTTTCGTAAAGCGCGGCGAGGCACAGGAACACCACAAGCAGCGAAAGAGCATATAGCAGGGGTGCCTGTCCGGATGACAGTCGCTCCTCGTAGGACGAGCCCGACCACGCCACGCTCACGCCCGGAATTTCTCGCGCTGCCTGTTCCATGATGTCCATCGCCGTTCCAGAGCTGACACCCGGAGCGGCGCTCCCCGAGAATTCATAGGCCTGAAGGCCGTTGAAGCGCGAACTCGTACTCGGGGCCGTCGACCACGAGATGTTGGAAAATGCTGAGAACGGTGCCATTTGCCCGTTGCTGCCGCGCACGAACCATTGGCCGAGATCTTCGGGGCGTGAGCGATAAGGGGCGTCGCCTTGCACGAATACGCGCTTCACGCGGCCCTTGTCGATGAAGTCATTCACATAGGTTCCGCCCCATGCTGTCGCCAGCGTGGAGTTTACGCTTCCAGGATTGAGGCCGTAGGTCGAAAGGGCCCGCGTGTCGGCATTCACTTTCAGCGTGGCGACGTCCGGAAGGTCGGAGAGGCGGACGTTGGTCAGTTGCTCGTTCTGCACGGCGCTTTCCAGCAACCTGTCGCGGGCCTCCTCGAACTTCTCACGGCTCATACCGGTGCGGTTCTGCAACTGAAGGCTGAAGCCTGCCGAGTTGCCAAGGCCGCGAATGGCGCCCGGAACGAGTGCGAATACCTGGGCGTTCCTCAGCCCCCGCATCGCCGCCGACGCGCGATCTACGATCGCTTCAGCGCTCGCACCGGGATCGGTGCGCTGCTCCCAGTCGGTAAGCTTGACGAAGGCCTGGCCCGTGTTCTGGCCGCTGGCGCCGAACCCGCCGCCCGCGATGGTAAACATGCCCGCGACATTTTCCTTTTCATGGGTCATGAAATAGCGTTCGACGTCGAGCTGGATTTTCTCCGTCTCGCTTCGCGGCGTCCCGGCCGGCAAGCGCCATTGCACGATGACGTTGCCCTGGTCCTCGTTCGGAAGGAACCCGGTCGGTAGCCGCTCGAACAGCAGGAATGTGGCCAGGCAGCAGACCAGGAAGCCGGCGATCCAGCGCCATTTGCGCTGGACGACGCGCTCGACCTGGTTCGCATAGGCGTGGCTCATACGCTCGAACGTCCGGTTGAACCAGCTGCTGAAACGGCTCCATCCTCTCGACAGCCATGGAAGATGACGATCGACGATCGTCGGTTCGCCTTCTCCATGCACCGCCTTGGGCTTCAGCAATGTCGCGGTGAGAGCCGGGCTGAGTATCAGCGCGACCATAACCGACAGCACCATCGCGGAAATGATGGTCAGCGAGAACTGGCGGTAAATGACACCGGTCGACCCGCCGAAGAACGCCATCGGCAGAAATACCGCCGAGAGAACCAGGGCGATCGCTACCAGCGCGACCTGGATCTCCTTCATCGACTGGATGGTCGCCTCGCGCGCACTCATGCCGGGATTTTCTTCGAGCAGTCGCTCGACGTTCTCGACGACCACGATGGCGTCATCGACCAGCAGCCCGATCGCCAGCACCAGGCCGAACAAGGTCATCGTGTTGATCGAGAAACCGGCGATGTAGAATATTGCGAAGGTACCCAGAAGCACAACGGGCACGGCAATCGCCGGGATCAGGGTCGCGCGCCAGCTCTGCAGGAACACGAACATCACGATCACCACCAGCACGATGGCCTCGAAAAGCGCTTTCTCGACTTCCGCCACAGACAGCTTGATAAACTCGGTGGAGTCGCTGCCGTAGGTGAACTCGAGACCGTCCGGCATCGTCGCCGACAACTCCTGCACCTTGGCCTTCACCGCATCCGCCGTCTTGAGAGCGTCCGCGCCCGGGGCGAGCGAGATGGAAATGCCCGCGCCGGGGTGCCCGTTGAACCTGCTGACAGCGTTGTAGTTTTCCGCACCGATCTCGACGCGAGCGACATCGCCTACTGTGACCACGGAGCCGTCTGGATTGGTCTTGAGCACGATCGCGCGAAACTGGTCTTCGGTCTGCAGGCGCGACCCGGCGGTGACGACGGCATCGATCGCCTGGTTCTCCGGCGCAGGAAGACCGCCGAGCGATCCCGCCGCGACTTCCGTGTTCTGGGCTTGCACTGCCGAAACCACGTCGCTGGGCATCAGTGCTACCGCAGCTAGGCGGTGCGGGTCGAGCCAGATGCGCATGGCATGCGGGGCGCCGAACACATTGACGTCGCCTACGCCTTCGACGCGGGCCAAGGGGTCCTGGATATTGGAGGCGAGATAGTCCGACACGTCCTGATTGGACCGCCGGTCCGTCCGGTCATACACCGCGACGAGCAGAAGCTGGTCGGGGTTCGACTTGGTCACCCGCACGCCCTGGTTCTGGACCGACTGAGGCAGGCGGGAGAGGGCGGATTGCACCGTGTTCTGCACCTGGACCTGAGCGATGTCGGGATCGGTGCCCTTGGCGAAGACGGCGCTGATGGAGGCTTGGCCACGGTTGCTGGACTGCGAGCTGAAGTAGAGCAGCCCGTCGATCCCGGTGAGCTGTTGCTCTAGGATCTGGGTAACACTGTTCTCGATGGTCTCGGCAGAAGCGCCGGGATAGGTCGCGCGGATATTGACCTGCGTCGGAGCGATATCGGGATACTGTTCCTTCGGCAGGAATTCGAGCGCCCCGATACCGGCCAGCATGACAATGATCGCGAGGACCCATGCGAAGATGGGGCGGTCGATGAAAATGCGAGACATGCCGCCGTCAGCCGCCCTTGGTCGTGCCGGCGCGGTCGGGCGCCTCGCCACCGGCCTTTTGCGCCGGAGGCATGATATTTTGCGGCGCGGACGCTGGTACCGCCTTTATCGGCGTTCCTTCCTTCAGGCCATTGAGGCCTTGGACGATCACCTTGTCACCCCGTTTCAACCCGGCGGTCACCACCGCGTCGGCCCCCTGGGTCCGGTCGGCCGAGACCTTGCGCCTGTGTACCTTGTTGTCGGCACCGACGAGCATCACGAATGCCGTGCCATCGAAGTCGCGCTGCACGGCGGCTTGCGGAACAAGGTAGGCATTCGGATCGGACGCCTGATCGAACCCGGCGGTCACGAACATGCCGGGCAGCAATGTGCCGTCCGGATTGGGAAAACGTGCTCGCAGGGTCACCGTGCCGGTGGCCTGGTCGACGGTCACCTCGGAGAACTGGACGGTGCCCGGAAACTTGTACGCGGACCCGTCGTCGAGCTTGAGGCTGACCTGGGTGCTGCCGGGCTGGATACCGCCTTCCGCCAGCCTGCGGCGCAGTGCGGTGAGCTCGGACACCGATTGCTGCATGTCGACGAACATCGGGTCCATGCGCTGGATGATCGCCAGGGGATCTGCCTGGCTGGCGTTGGCAAGTGCGCCGACGGTAATCAACGAACGACCGATGCGCCCGCTGATGGGAGCGGGGACGCTGGTGAAGCGAAGATTGATACGGGCCGTATCCAGGACTGCCGCATTCTGTGCGATCGAGGCATCGGCGACCCGGGCCTGCGCCAATGCGTCCGTGAAGTCCTGTTGGGCCACCGCTTCCATCTGCGCCAGCGGCTTCAGGCGCTGCGCGCGTTGCGACGCCGCATTGGCGGAAGCCTTTGCGCTTGCAAGGTTCGCCGCAGCTTCGTTCACCGCGGCGCGATAGAGCCTTTGGTCGATTTCGAAGAGCGGCTGACCAGCCTTGACGTAGGCTCCTTCAGTAAACAGCCGCCTGCGAATGATGCCCGAGACTTGCGGACGCACCTGCGACGTCTCGAAGGCGACGGTCCGACCGCTGAGCGACACGGTAAGCGGCACGGTGGTCGGAGCCACTTCGATGAAGCCGACTTGCGGGGCAGGGCGCCCCTTTTTAGCGTTCTCGTTTTCGCCCGAACACGCAGAAATCATCGCGCAAGCTCCGAGAAGCACTAACATTGCGCGCCGTATCGGAGGGATAAAAACGCAAGGAGAAAATGGCATCTAGTTGGTACGCTCTCTTCGACAGTGCGCGTGCTATCGAAGTAAACGAACCATCCCACAAGTGCGCATTTCGCGTATGCGACAAATTGCGACGAAGCTGAACCGTGCCTTAGTGGAGACGAGCACCGGCGCGTACCGACAGAGAGAATTCGCCGATTGTCGCGTTGCATCCATGACCCGGCGCCTGGATCTGGCTCCGGTTACAGCATTACAGTTTGATCGCTGCAACGCACAAAATTTTACAAACCAATCGAGTTGATCGATTACTCTTATTAGCGAAGCGCGCTTTCTGAACATCGGCTTAAAGTCCTACCACAGGCCCACAATTTCGAGGGATAGGAGGACACACCCATGATTTTGAAGAGACACGCTTCGATACGGCTGGCATTGCTTGGCAGCGCATCCCTGTTCGCCGCGCAACCTGCCCTGGCCGAAGTTCAGAACGAGACGGTTACCGAGGAAGCGCGCACCACTGCAGTAAAGCTCGGCGGGATGACCAATGAGGACTGGTGGCCCGATCGCCTTGATCTCACCGCGCTGCGTCAGCACGAGGCGATGAGCAATCCGTATGGCGCGGACTATGACTATGCCAAGGAATTCGCCAGCCTCGACCTTGACGCAGTCAAGGAAGATATCCGCAAGGTGTTGACCACTTCGCAGTCGTGGTGGCCGGCGGACTACGGACACTACGGTCCGTTCTTCATCCGCATGGCGTGGCATTCGGCGGGAACATACCGCGTTGGAGACGGCCGGGGCGGTTCTGATGGCGGCGAGCAGCGCTTCGATCCGCTCAATTCCTGGCCCGACAACGTCAGTCTCGACAAGGCGCGACGTCTGGTCTGGCCAATCAAGCAAAAGTATGGCCGCAAATTGTCGTGGGGCGACCTGATGGTGCTGACCGGCAACGTAGCGCTGGAAGACATGGGCTTCAAGACCGTGGGCTTTGCCGGGGGCCGCGTTGACGCGTGGCAGCCGGACGTGGTCTATTGGGGGCCGGAAGCGAAGATGATGGCCACCCAGCGTACGGATGCGAAGGGCAACCTCAAGGGCCCGCTCGCAGCGACGACGATGGGCCTTATCTACGTCAATCCCGAAGGCCCCAACGCCAATCATGACCCCGTCGGAGCCGCTGCCGACATTCGCCGCGCCTTTGGCAACATGGCAATGAGCGACGAGGAGACGTTGGCGCTGATCGCCGGTGGTCATACCTTCGGCAAGGCCCACGGCGCGCACAAGCCGGATGACTGCCTGGGCAAGGAGCCGGCTGCGGCGGGCGTTGAGCAGCAGGGCTTCGGCTGGGCCAACAAGTGTGGCAAGGGCAACGCCGAGGACACGATCACCTCTGGCCTCGAAGGTGCCTGGTCGGCAGCGCCGACGCGCTTCACGACGCAGTACGTCGATAACCTGCTCAAGTTCGACTGGGTCAAGACCAAGAGCCCGGCCGGCGCGACACAGTGGATCCCGACCGATCCTGCCGCTGCCCAACTCGTGCCTGATGCGCATGTCGAGGGCAAGTTCCACGCCCCTATCATGTTCACCACCGACATCGCGTTGAAGGAGGATCCCAAGTTCCGCGCGGTGCTCGAAAGCTGGCAGAAGGATCCGACGCTTTTCGCCAAGGCCTTCGCCCGCGCGTGGTTCAAGCTGACCCACCGCGATCTGGGCCCGCAGACCCGTTACCTGGGCAAGGACGTGCCGAACGAGACTTATTCGTGGCAGGATCCGCTGCCGCAGGCGAGCTTCGCACCGCTTGCCGATGCCGAGGTGGCTGCAGTCAAGGAACGCATCCTCGCGAGCGGCCTGAGCACTGCAGAACTTGTACGCACCGCATGGGCTTCGGCCTCGACCTTCCGAGGCACGGACATGCGCGGCGGTGCGAACGGCGCTCGTCTCCGCCTCGCTCCCCAGAACAATTGGGCCGTCAACGATCCGAAGGAACTGAAGAGGGTGTTGGCGGCGCTGGAAAAGGTCCAGACGGCGCAGGCACGCGCGGGCAAGCCGGTTTCGATGGCCGACCTTGTAGTGCTGGGCGGCAACGCGGCGATCGAGCAGGCTGCGAAGAAGGGTGGGTACAGCATCACCGTGCCGTTCAAGGGCGGGCGTGTCGATGCTACTCAGGCCCAGACGGACTCGGCGTCCTTTGCCTACCTTGAGCCCAAGGCCGATGGCTTCCGTAACTACTATACGGCAGAAAGCGATCTATCGCCGGCCGAGGCGCTGGTGGACAAGGCCGACATGCTCAACCTGACCGTGCCGGAAATGACGGCGCTGATGGGCGGCATGCGTTCGCTCGGTGCCAATGCCGGCAAGTCTTCTAACGGCGTGCTCACGAGCCGCCCTGGAACGCTGAGCAACGACTTCTTCGTCAACCTGCTGTCCATGGACACGGTGTGGTCGAAGGCGCCGACGGCCGGTCTCTACCAAGGTCAGGACCGCGCCAGTGGAACCGCGAAGTGGACGGCGACGCCGGTCGACCTGATCTTCGGGTCCAACAACGAACTGCGCGCCGTTGCCGAGGTCTATGCCTCAAACGATGGCGGGCAGATGTTCGCCAAGGACTTCGTGGCGGCATGGACGAAAGTGATGAACGCGGATCTCTATTGATCCCGAATTGGGTCGGCGCCGCGCGGCGCCGGCCCAATTCCTTTGAGGCAGCGCTGCGCGACCGGACCTGCTACAGCGACAAGACTGAGAAATCAGAATACCGAACTATTTGACGGTGGTGCCCGGGGACGGAATCGAACCGCCGACACCATGATTTTCAGTCATGTGCTCTACCAACTGAGCTACCCGGGCGTTGCGTTCGCGGCGGTCCGGCAAGGACCGGCGATCGCTGGTGGCGGGCCTATGGCGAAGGCTGCGGAGCTTGGCAACCCCCTAAAGTCTTTGCGGCGTCACAAACTTTCAATCGTCTTGTGGATTGTCGCCGGAGCTGGGTGGTCCGGGAGGGAGTAGCCGTCACCGAGCCATTGCAGGAGATCACGGTCGCGGCATCGCTTGGAACAGAACGGCGTGTGTTCCTGCGCGCGTGGCTTGCCGCAGATAGGGCATTTGCGTTGGATACGGGTCATGGCGGGATCGCCTGCGCGAAACATCCGAAGAGTGCAAGGGCCGGTTCTTCACGCCAGCGCAGGACGCGCCCGGTGCGGCGGGCGAGCGCTGTTTCCCATTCGGGACACAGCGCCGCGCGCACCAAGGGGTGGGCCGTCAGCAGCAACGCGCCTGGTTCGCCGACATGTTCGGCGCGGCGCAGCAGGAGCCGGGCCGCCGCCGCCGCTGGCTCGGCCCGGATGCGCTGGAGCAACGAGGGGCGCTCAAGGCGCGCGACGAGTTGCACGAAGCCGAAACCGTTCATTGCGGTGCGCTGATGCGGCCAGTGCGCCAGAGCCTGGGCAAGCAGCTCATCGACGGCTCGCCTATCTTCTTTGGTTTGCAGCGAGGGAAAGTCGATGCCGATCGATCCGGCAAGATCAAACCGGCCGATGCAAGTCGCGATGGCTGGTATCGCAGCCCGAGCCAAGGCCGGCGGAGGCGTGGCACCGTCAACATCGATCAAGGTCATGGCGGGCGTGGGCGTCACCACAAGGGAGCCGCCCTCGAAATCGATATGACCATCCACAGCGTCGGCGATCAGATCGCTCCATGTCCCGACCGGGAAGCGCGTGACGTTTCGCACCGGCCTCCCCCCGGCCGCCAACGATGCAGCGAGCGAGGGCGCCTTGCGCGGCGGCATATCGGTTGTTCTTGCCTGCGCGAGCTTGAAGCGGCCCGTCTCTGCAATGGCGGTGCGGATCACCTGCACGCGCACCGCAGCGCCTTCGCTGGCGCTGGCAGCAAGCCCGTCGACCAGCGCCTCCTCGCCGGAGGCGAACCGGACAGTGCCGCGCGGCGAACCCGTGCGCCGCGAGGTCAAAACGGCGTCCGCGATCAGGCCCGCAGCGATCCGGCCAGGCCAGTCGATCCGGGCGGCGAGAACATCATCTCCATCCAGCAGGATCGCGCGGCTTTCGCCGATACCTTCCTCGACCAGCCACTCAGGCAATCGCGAACCCCGCGGATTTCAGCAGCGCGCGCGTCTCGAAAAGCGGCAGGCCGATCACACCCGAATGCGTGCCGGAAATCCACGCAATCAGCCCTTCTGCGCTGCCCTGTATGGCATAACCGCCTGCCTTGCCGTCCCATTCGCCGCCGGCAATATAGGCTTCCATTTCCTCGTGCGAGAGAGGCTTGAAGCGGACGATGGTTTCGGACAGGCGCTCGCGCAGGGTGCCGTCGGGTGCACGCAGGGTGATGGCGGAAAAGACGCGGTGCCTGCGGCCGGACAGAAGCGTCAGGCAGGCACGGGCGGTTGCTTCGTCCTCAGCCTTGGGAAGGATGCGCCTGCCGCAAGAGACCACGGTGTCGCCGGCCAGCACGAATGCATCATCAATGGCGACGGCAAGGGCCTTTTCGCGCGCCATACGGCGGGCGTAATCGCGCGGAACTTCACGCGCGGCGGGGGTTTCGTCAATGTCGGCGGCGGCTATGGCGTCCGGCGTCAATCCCAGGCGCTCGATGAGCTCGCGGCGGCGCGGGCTGGCGGAGGCCAGAACCAGGCGCAGTGCCGATTTGCCGACGGAAGCTGATGCTTCGACGCCGTGAACTTCAGAACTGACCGGGGCCACCGCGACCGGGCATGAAGCGATAGGTGATGCGGCCTTTGGTAAGGTCATAGGGTGTCAGCTCGCAGAGGACCTCGTCACCAACCAGCACGCGGATACGGTTCTTGCGCATTTTGCCGGCAGTGTGGCCAAGGATTTCGTGGCCGTTCTCCAGCTCAACGCGGAACATCGCATTCGGCAGCAGTTCTACCACCCTTCCGCGCATTTCAAGGAGTTCTTCTTTCGCCATTGGCGATCAGTTTCCGTTCTTGTGATGTTTCATCGCGGCGCCCCATAGCTTTGACTGCAAGAAAAGGGAAGACTTCGCGATTCGTCGCCGGGAAATGCATTTGCGACAAAATGATACCCGTGAGCGACTTGCCGAATTGTTTGCATCGCGGCATTTGGCCCGCAAGGGGAAGGAACTGGGGCAGTCATTTTGGAGATTCCTTTTGCGTTCCTTGCCTCTTATCAGCCTCGTGATGTGCCTCGGTACTGCAATGCCCGTTTTTGCTCAGGACGTTGCTGCCCCTGCTGCTGACGCAGGTAATGAAGAAGACGATCTGCTAGAGGTCCAGGGTAGCGAGATCCTCGTGCTCGCACCGCGGATCCGGGGCCAGCTCGACGTGCCGCAACAGCCCATTCAGGTCTTCGAAGAGGAGGACATTGCTGCTTATGGTGCAAACTCGATAGAAGAGCTGCTGGAAGCGCTGTCACCGCAAACGGGCAGCGGCCGTGGTCGCGGTGGTGGCCGACCCGTCATGCTCCTCAACGGCCAGCGAATAACCAGCTTCCGGGAAATGCGCAGTATTCCGCCTGAGGCTATCCGCAAGATGGAGATCCTGCCAGAGGAAGTCGCCTTGCGTTTTGGCTATTCGGCGAACCAGCGGGTTGTGAATATCATCCTCAAGGACCAGTTCGCCGCGGTGACGGGGGCGGGCGAATACAATCGTCCAACGCGGGGCGGGTTCGACAACTATGAACTCGAGTCAGGCCTGTTCAGGGTGGCTGGTCCGCGCCGTTATAACGTGACTGCAAAACTCGACCAGACTTCGATGCTGACCGAGGCTGAGCGCAACATCATCCAGGATCCCGCCACTACGCCGACCGTGGCCGGCGATCCGGATCCTGCTCGCTATCGCACGCTGGCGGCGCCGGACCACCAGTTTTCTTTGGAGGGCACCGTCACCCAAGGCATTGGCGAGAACGGCCTCGGCGGTAACGTGACGGCAACCGGGGGCTTCACGCACAGCCAGTCGAGTTCGCTGTCAGGTCTCGACAGCGTCCTGCTCAGCTACGGCGGTGAAAGCGAACTGCGGACATTGCCCGATCCGCTCACCACTCGCGTCGAGAGCGACGAGTTCTCGGCATCGCTGGGTTATGGCAACATGCTGGGCGACTGGCAATTCAGCGCCACGGCGGACGGCAGCTATACCAACACGTTGACCCGGGTCGATCGGCGCCGCGATACTTCCGCGCTTGTGGCGGCGGCGGCTGCCGGAGATCTCGCAATCGACGGCGCGCTGCCGTTCGTGGGTGGCGCCGGAATAGACGAGGCGCGGAACCGCGCGCTCGCCCTGACCAGCCTCGCCACCCTGTCGGGCACGCCGTTCGAGATGCCAGCGGGTGATGCAAGCCTGACGATCAAGGCGGGATATGATTTCAACCGCACCCTGAGCGACGATACCCGCAGTACGCTGGGCACCATCAGGCTGAAGCGCGGCGATGTGCAGGGCGGCTTCAATCTGGCACTGCCGTTGACTGGAGGCGGGGTACTGGACGGCGTCGGCGATCTGACGCTGAACCTCAGCGGCGGCCTCAATCACCTCTCGGACTTCGGCACGTTGAAGAACTGGAGCGCCGGCGTAACGTGGTCGCCTACCGACACACTCAACTTCCAGGCGAGCTATCTGGTCGAGGACGCGGCACCAACGCTGGCACAATTGGGTGCGCCAACGATCCTGAACTACAACGTACCCGTTTACGACTTTGCCAATTCGCAGACAGCGCTGGTAACGACGGCGACCGGGGGAAATCCCGATCTGCGCAAGGAAAAGCAGCGCGACATCAAAATCTCCGGAACGTGGCAGCTGCCATTCATGGAGCGTGCGAACATCCTGGTTGAATATTTCCGCAACCGGTCCAGCGACGTTACGCAGTCTTTCCCCTTGCTGACGCCTGCCATCGAAGCGGCGTTCCCGGAGCGGATCACGCGCGATGCTGCAGGCAACCTGATCGCGATCGATCGCCGCGCGGTAACCTATGATGAAGTCAACAGCTCAAGCTTGCGCTGGGGCATCAATCTGTCGGGCAGCCTTGGTTCAAGTAGTGGCGGAGGGTCTTCCGGTCGCGGTGAAAGCCGGCGGGCCGGGGCGGTGTCTGCTTCCGGACCCGCGCAGCCGGTAGCCGGGCCCAATGGCCCGATGCCGCGCGGGCAGGGCACGGGCGGCGCTGGCGAAACGCGCGCTGGCGTCAATTCCGAACGGTTCGCAGCAATTCGCCAGCAGCTTTGTACGCCATCAAGCGGGGAGCCCGATCTGTCCGCCCTTCCAGAAAGCTTGCGCGCCCGCCTCGTCGGTGCGGACGGAAAAGTAGATCCTGCCAAGTTGGCGCAGTTCAAGGCGCGCGCCTGTTCCGCCGACGGTGCTTCCCCGCCGGCGTTCGATCCGGAACGCATGGCGCGCATGCGCGCCGCACTATGCAGCGGGGGCACGCCCGACCTGACGGCTCTGCCGGAGCGGATGGCCGAGCGTCTGCGCGGCGCGGACGGCAAGGTCGATCAGGCCCGTCTGGCGGAAGCGCGGAAGCGGGTATGCTCGTCCGATGGTTCCGGACAGGTCGCGGGAAGCGCCGGTGTCTCCAATGCGGGCGAAGCGCGAGCGGGCGGTGCGCCGATGATGGGTGGGAGACGCGGACCCGGCAGCCGCTGGAATATTGCCGTCTACCATACGTGGCGTTTCACGGATCGCGTCCGGATCGCACCGGGAGTGCCGGTGCTTGACGCCCTGGAGGGCGATGCCATCGCGGCCGGCGGTGTACCGCGTCATGCGATCGAGGCGGAAGGCGGTGTCTTCAAGAATGGCTATGGCCTTCGCCTCAAGGCGGAGTGGGAGGGCCCTGCCACGGTCAACGGCACTGACCTTCTCGGCAGTTCGGACCTTCGTTTCGGCAGCACCTTCAATGTGGATATGAGGTTCTTCGCAGACCTGGGGCGGAACGAATCTCTGGTAAGCAAGGTGCCCTTCCTCAAGGGTGCTCGTCTCGCACTGACGGTCGACAATCTGTTCGACCAGCGCCAGCGCGTCACCGATGAGACCGGCGCGGTGCCGATTGCTTATCAGGCAGCCTATCGCCAGCCCCAGGGCCGCGTGATCGGCATCGACTTCCGCAAGCTGTTCTGAGGATTAGCAACGGCGTGGGTCTACCCGACCCGCGCCGCATGTCCTATCTGGCAGGGCATGGCACGAACACCCGCCGGCACTCCCGAACACCCGCAGGGCAGCGAACGCTTCAACGAGGAGCGGGCGACCTATACCGTGCGCGGATCGGATCAGCCCGACCTGCAGGCCGGTGTCGAGGTGATTCGCGACACCGTGCGCACGCTGCCGGCGCGTCCAGGGGTTTACCGCATGCAAGATGCACGCGGCGAAGTGCTCTATGTCGGCAAGGCGCGCGTGCTGCGCAACAGGGTGGCAAACTACACCCAGTGGGAGCGCTTGCCGGGCAGGCTCCAGCGCATGGTCAGCCAGACGCGTTCGATGACCATCGTCACCACGAATTCGGAAGCCGAGGCGCTGCTACTGGAGGCACAGCTGATCAAGCGCTTTCGCCCGGCCTACAACGTTCTCCTGCGCGACGACAAATCGTTCCCGTTCATTTTGCTGCGCGCGGACCACGATTTCCCGCGCATCATGAAGCATCGTGGCGCACGCAAGGCGAAGGGGAATTACTATGGGCCCTTCGCCAGTGCAGGATCGGTAAACACCACGATCAACGCCTTGCAAAAGCTGTTCTTACTGCGCAGCTGCACCGACAGCTTCTTTGCGCGACGCGACCGACCGTGCCTGCTCTACCAGATCAAGCGCTGCTCTGCGCCTTGTGTCGGACGTATCGACGAAGCCGGTTATCGAGAGTTGGTGCAGGAAGCGAAGGAGTTCCTCGGCGGCCGTTCCAGCGCGGTGCAGCGCAAGATAGAGACGCAGATGGCCGAGGCTGCCGAAGCACTGGACTTCGAGCGCGCCGCCATGCTGCGCGACCGGCTGCGGGCAGCTACCTTCATTCAGGGCAGTCAGGCGATCAATGCCGAGGGACTGGAAAGCGCCGACATCTTCGCGATGGCCTGCAAGAACGGCCAGTATGGTGTGCAGGCCTTCTTCATTCGCGGCGGGCAGAACTGGGGGCACCGCGCTTTCTTCCCCACCCACACCGAAGACCTGACCGAAGAAGAAGTGATGGAGAGCTTCCTCGCGCAGTTCTACGAGGAAGTACCGCCTGCGCGCGTGATCCTTGTCGACCGTCCTCTGCCGGAGGCGGAACTGCTGGCCGAGGCTTTCCGCGAAGGCGCGGGTGGCAAGGTGGAAATATCCGTGCCGCAGCGCGGTGCGCGCCGCCGTCTGATCGAACAAGCGACCCGCAACGCCGTCGAAGCGTTGGATCGGCGCGCGGCGGAACGCGGCACGCAGGCCAAGATCATGCGCGAGATGGCGGAGTTCCTTGAGCTGCCCGAGATTCCGCAGCGGATCGAGGTCTACGACAACAGCCATATCCAGGGCACCAAGGCGCTCGGCGCGATGGTCGTCGCCGGCCCTGACGGCTTCCAGAAGAACCAGTATCGCAAATTCAACATCAAGTCAGCGCAGACCAACGACGATTACGCGATGATGCGCGAGGTCATGATCCGGCGCTTCGGGCGGGCGCAGGAAGAAGACCCGGATCGCGAAGGCGGTACCTGGCCCGATCTCGTGCTGATCGACGGCGGAAAGGGGCAGATGAGCAGCGTTCGCGATGCGCTGGAGGAGCTGGGCATCGAGGATGTCAACCTGATCGCCATCGCCAAGGGCCCGCATCATGGCCGTGAGGGGCGCGAAGTATTCCACTTTCCCGATGGCCGGGAAAAGATGCTGCCGGTGAACTCGCCGGTGCTCTTCCACCTTCAGCGGCTCCGCGACGAGGTCCACCGTTTCGCCATTGGTGCTCACCGGCAGAAGCGCAGCCGTGCCATCAGTGCCAGCCCGCTGGACGAAATACCGGGTATCGGCCCGGCGCGCAAACGAGCGCTTTTGCTGCACTTCGGAACTGCGGGAAAGGTCCGCGCAGCCAGCCTTGCCGACCTGCAGCGTGCGCCGGGGGTCAGCGCGGCGGTCGCGCAGACGATCTACGATTTCTATCACCCGACGGGGTGAATGTCGGGTTCAAGAAGCCGGACTTCTCGAGACTTCCGCGCGCACGAAACGGTTGAAGGCACGACGTCTCAGCGCCCCTCCGATCGCAATTGACAGGCGCCCGATCTCGCGACGTTCGCGCCACAAGTGGTCGATCATGGGATGATCCGCGGCGGCACAGCTGTCGGTCCATGCGATATCGTGGCGACCGAGGACAGCGAGATTTTCCCGCTGCAACAAGACGCCGGGCGAGAAGCGGGCAAACCGCTCGTCAAACGCAGTTTTGTAGGAATAAGCGCCGGGCGGCGTGATGAATGTCGCGAGCATCGCCAGCGGCTTTCCGTCCAGACGAAGCGTCAGCCGTTCCAACCGGCCGCGTCCAGCAGCGCGCTGAAGGCTCTCGACGAACAGGCGCGCGGTGCCTTCCTCGCAGGCTAGCGCCGAGCCTGCCTCACCTTTCCATCCTGCCTTCTCAAGCGCGAGAAACTCGGCGCTCCATTCAGCAACACCCGATGCACCTTGTTCGCGAACGAATGAAACCGTGCCTTCATCGGCAAGGCGGTTCGCTTGACGGCGAAGTTCCTTCCGCTTCTTTCCGGAAAGCGAGGCTTCCAGATAGGATTCGGGGGAAAGATCGGAACAGAGCATCGCCCGTTCTTCGCGGTGCACGGTTTCGACCTGCCTGCCTTGGCATGCTGCAGCCGCAGTCAGGGCAGCATGGACGGGGCCGCCCACCACGATGCCGCGCAGGTGCATGAACAGTGCCGCGCCGGGGCTTTGGTCTGCCCATCGCAGCACAGCCTGCCAGAAGGCGACCTCGGCGCCGCGCTCCACCAGCGGAACACCGCAAAAGGCGTTGGCGTGAAGCCAGCTGGAAATTTGAGGTACTGGCCAGCGATAGTAGCGCGGCGAACGGACAACCGGCATGAGGCCGGCGAGTTCGCCATCACGGTCCAGTCGTAGCACCATCACGCTGTCGGTATCAGGAAGGTGCCGCAGAGATGGCAGCAGATACCAGCTTTCGAAGAAGGGATTTGGCTCGCTGGCACGTCCGGCGAGTGCGTCCCATGCAGGCACCTCGGCTTCCAAATCGCGCCATGGCACGCATGATAGCCGGTAGCGAGGCTGCGACGCGGGCACGTCGCGCTGTGTTTGCATGTCCTCAGCGTTAGTCGCCACGTTTTCAGAAAGCCCGATCGGAGGCCGGATTGCCTCACCCTTCGATTAGCGGTTAACCATCAAGGAAGTGCTAACGACGCGTGCCGGGAAGTTATGGGCGGCATGAAAACGCCCTGCCGGATCGCTCCGACAGGGCGCAGTTTTCAGCGAATTCTAATTGTAGCCGGCAGGCTATCCTGTCGCCATCGCCGCCAGCAGAAGCAAGGCGACGATATTGGTGATCTTGATCATTGGGTTGACCGCGGGTCCGGCAGTGTCCTTGTAGGGATCGCCCACCGTATCGCCGGTAACCGCGGCCTTGTGCGCTTCGGAACCCTTGCCGCCATAGTTGCCATCCTCGATGTACTTCTTGGCGTTGTCCCACGCGCCGCCGCCGGAGGTCATCGACAGGGCGACGAACAGCCCGCCGACGATCACGCCGAGCAGCAGCGCACCTAGCGCGGCGAAGCCGTTGGCGCGGCCCGCGACGGCGGTGATGACGAAGTACACCGCGATCGGTGCCAGCACCGGGAGCAGTGAGGGCAGGATCATCTCCTTGATCGCGGCCTTGGTGACGAGGTCGACCGTGCGGGCATAGTCCGGCTTTTGCTCGTAAGTCATGATGCCGGGTTTTTCGCGGAACTGCTCGCGCACGTCGACTACCACGTCGCCCGCCGCGCGGCCTACCGCCGTCATGCCCATCGCGCCGAACAGATACGGCAATAGCGCGCCGAGTAGCAGGCCAACGATCACGTACGGATTTTCAAGGCTGAAATTCACTTCCAGCAGCGGGAAGAACTCCCGAAGATCGGTAGTGTAGGCGGCGAAAAGCACCAGTGCGGCAAGCCCCGCCGAACCGATGGCATATCCCTTGGTCACGGCCTTGGTGGTATTGCCCACCGCATCGAGCGCGTCGGTCTTCTCGCGCACGCTGTCGTCCAGGCCCGCCATTTCGGCAATGCCGCCAGCGTTGTCTGTTACAGGACCGTAGGCATCGAGCGCGACCACCATGCCCGCAAGTGCGAGCATCGCCGTGGCGGCATAAGCGATGCCCAGCAGCCCGGCGAGCTGATAGGCGATGACGATGCCGGCGACGATCACCAGCGTAGGCAGAGCGGTGGCTTCCATCGAGATAGCCAGGCCCTGGATGACGTTGGTGCCGTGCCCGGTGACCGATGATTTAGCGATCGAGCGGACCGGCCGGTACTGTGTGCCGGTGTAATATTCGGTGATCCAGATAATCAGTCCGGTAATAACCAGTCCAAGCAGAGCGCAGTAGAACAGGATGCGCCCGTTCATCCCGCCATTCATGATCGGGCTTTCCATGTCTCCCAGCGCATACTGGATCGCGAACCAGATGGCGGGCAGCGATAGCACCGCCGTCACCAGGAAGCCCTTGTACATGGCGCCCATGATGTTCTGCGATTTGCCGAGCCGGACGAAATAGGTCCCGATGATCGATGTGACTATGCACACGCCGCCGATCAACAGCGGCAGTGCCATCATCGCCATGAGGTTGTCCGCGCCTTTCATGAGCAGTGCGGTCAGCACCATCGTCGCGCCGACCGTGACGACGTAGGTCTCGAAAAGGTCGGCGGCCATGCCAGCGCAGTCGCCGACGTTGTCGCCTACATTGTCGGCTATCACGGCGGGGTTGCGTGGGTCGTCCTCGGGAATCCCGGCCTCGACCTTGCCGACGAGGTCCGCCCCCACATCCGCGGCCTTGGTGAAGATGCCGCCGCCGAGGCGCGCAAAGATCGAGATCAGCGAGGCGCCGAAAGCGAGGGCGGTCAGCCCTTCAACCACGGTGCGGTCCTCGCCGCCGACGGTGTGGCCGCCGGGGCCGGTCAGATACCAGTAGAACACGGCAATGGCTAGAAGCGCGAGGCCCGCGACCAGCATTCCAGTGATGGCGCCGGCGCGGAACGCGAGCGTAAGTCCCTGCTGCAGTCCGGTCTGCGCGGCGGCGGCGGTGCGCACGTTGGCGCGGACCGAGATGTTCATGCCGATGAAGCCAGCGACGCCGGAAAGGATCGCGCCGATGACGAAGCCGGTCGCCGAAATCGGACCCAGCAAAAAGGCCAGTATGACAGCTACCACCACTCCGACCACGGCGATGGTCGAATACTGCCGCTTCAGGTAGGCCTGCGCGCCTTCCTGAATGGCTCCTGCAATTTCCTGCATCTTTTCGTTGCCGGCTGGCGAGCCCAGCACCTGACGGCTGGTGACGAAGCCATAGACAATGGCTACCAGTCCCAGGACAATTGCGATCGTGACTAGGTTCACGGAACGCCCCCTTTCCCAATATGTTTTCGTTATTTCGGCAGGTTTTCCCGCTCGAAGAGGAAATGGCTATAGACAAGCCGGGGGGCTGGCAAGCGGCTTGTCGCGCCGCGTCTAGTGGCGTGCCTTTGCGTCCGATCAAGCATGCCACAAAGTCTGCGGTCAGTGTCGATAGCCCAGGTGTTCGGGCAGGGGGAGCGGTTCGTTCTGATAGATGAGGGAAAGACCCGTTCCCTCGCGGACGGTCCCGATAGCCGTAATGGTGCATCCCAGCGCTGCCGCGGTTTCGCGCACGCGCGCGGTTGCTCCAGGCGGTGCGGTGAAAAGCAGGCAGTAGTCGTCACCCGCAGTCATCGCGCCGAGCCTTGAATCGAGGCCGTCGCCAGCAATCGCGCGAAAGGATTCGGACAAGGGGACCAGGTCCGGGTTGAGCACCATCGCGGCGCTGCTCGCATCAGCCATGCGCTGGGCGTCGATCAGCAGGCCATCGGAAACATCCATCATCGCGGTGACATAGGGGGCAAGCGCAGGTCCAAGGTGCTTATCGGGGGCTGGGCGCCGATACCGCGATACAAGCGCGCTGGCGTGCGGCTCTTCCGCGACCCGGCCGCAAAGGATCGATAGTCCCAGACCGGCATCGCCGAGAGTACTGCTGACCCATAGACGGTCACCGGACGATGCGCCGGTGCGCGAGGGGACAACGGCCCCGCATCGGGTCCTGCCCAGCGCCGTCAGCGAGAAACTGCGCGGCGCGCCAGCGGGCATACGCACCGTATCGCCGCCCAACAATGGCATGCTGAAATGCGCGCAGGCCTCTGCCAGTCCCTCAAGGAAAGCCAGGTCCCAGGCATCGTCGCCCAAGGCATGCGAATAAAGGCAGCCCACAGGTTCAGCCCCCTTGGCAGAGAGGTCGGAGGCATTCACGGCCACCATCTTCCATGCCACATCCTGCGGGGGATCGCCGGGCAGGAAGTGAACCGATTCGACGATCGTATCGAGCGTCAAGACGAGAGTTTCGCCGCCGATCTCCAGTACGGCGGCATCGTCGTGGAGCCCACGCGCACCGGATGAAGTGGCGATAGTGCGCAGAGCTTGAATCAGTGCGAACTCGCTGGTCATCCGAGGAATCGTCCCAGTCGGATCAAGCGGTTGTTCGGAGCGTCCTGCACTTTTCTGCTCCAGAAGCGGACCATGGCGCAGCCTTGACTCCCGATTTTTTCCGAACAGAGAAGTGTAACCTTCTCCTATCGAGAGGAAAGGTCAATCTGTCAGCGTACGGCCTTGCCGACCGCGTCGAGTACACCGTTGACGAATTTCGCTTCGCGAGGTTCAAAAAAAGCGTGCGCTACGTCGACGTATTCGGTGATGACGGCGCCGGTCGGAACGTCGGCACGGGCCATCAGTTCGTAAGAACCTGCGCGCAGGATCTGAAGCATGGTCTTATCGAGGCGGCCGAGCGACCACCCCTCGGCCAGCTTGGCGGAGAGCGTTTCATCGATCTCTTCCCGGCGTGCGACTACGCCTTTCACAACGTCGTCGAAGAACGCGACATCAGCCTTGGCGTACTGGTCCTCGTCGATCTCGGCGCCGAGCCGATGGCGGTGGAACTCGTCGAGCAGTGTAGGCAGCCGGGTCGCTTCCATCTCGTGCTGATAGAGAGCCTGAACGGCGGCGAGCCGCGATGCGGCGCGGGCCTGCTTGGAGGGTTTGGAATTGGTCATTGGCCGAGCCTTACGGAAATAGAGCGCGCGTGCGCGGGAAGCCCTTCAGCGTCTGCAAGGGCGACGGCGGCGGGACCGATGGCCTCCAGCGCCGCTGAATCGAGCTGAATGAAACTGGTGCGCTTCATGAAATCGAGAACGGAAAGGCCCGACGAGAAGCGCGCGCGCCGCCCGGTGGGCAACACGTGGTTGGGTCCGGCGACGTAGTCGCCGACTGCTTCCGGGGTCATGCGGCCAAGGAATACAGAGCCGGCGTGGCGGATTTGCCGCATCAGCGCCTCGGGATCATCGGTGGCGATCTCGACGTGTTCGGCCGCCAACGCGTTGGCAAGTGCTGGCGCTTCCGACAAGTCGCCCACCGTGATGATGACGCCGTTGTCTTCCCAGCTGGTGCGTGCGGTCTGCTGCGTGGCGAGCGCCGCCAGCTCGGCTTCGACCGCATCCGCCACACGATCGGCAAAGCCGGCGTCGTCGGTGATGAGGATCGATTGAGAGGTCGGGTCATGCTCCGCCTGGCTAAGCAGATCGGCGGCGATCCGGCACGGCTCGTTCCGCGCATCGGCGATGACGAGGATTTCGCTCGGACCGGCGACCATGTCGATCCCGACGACACCGTAGAGCTGACGCTTGGCCTCGGCCACCCAGGCATTGCCCGGCCCGGTGACGACATCGACGGGCGCGATCTTGTGCGTGCCATAAGCGAGCGCGCCAACGGCATGGGCACCGCCGACACGCCACACTTCATCAACGCCCGCGAGATGCGCGGCGGCGAGGACGAGCGGGTTCACCTCTCCCCTGGGCGTCGGCGTGACGACGACAAGCCGCTCCACGCCCGCGACCTTGGCGGGGATGGCGTTCATCAGCAGCGAGGAAGGATAGGCTGCCCGTCCCCCGGGGACATACAGCCCGGCCGCATCGACCGCGCGCCATGTTGCGCCTAGGCGCACGCCAGCATCGTCCGTATAGTCGCGGTCTTCGGGAAGCTGCGCGGCGTGATAGGCGCGGATGCGTTCCGCTGCCAGTTCCAGAGCGGCCCGCAGATCGGGATCAAGCGCGTCGAAGGCTGCGGCGCAGTCATCGGCACTTACCTGCCATCCGGTATCGTGGAGATCGTGGCCGTCGAACTTCGCGGTATAGTCAGCGAGGGCTTCATCGCCCCGCGCGCGAACATCCTTGAGGATCGCTGTGACGTCACCGGCGACGTCCACCGCGCTCTCGCGCCGGTCGGCGACGACGCGGGCAAAGGCCTCTGCAAAGCCGGGATGACCGGAGGACAGCCGAAGCATCAGGCGGCGGCCTTTTCGCTCACCAGCGCGCGGAAGGCTTCGACCAGCGCAGCAACGCGCTCGTCCGTCTTCAGCGCGGCGCGGTTGACGATGAGGCGGGCCGAGATTTCAAGGATGCGGCTCGTTTCCACCAAGCCGTTTTCCTTCAGCGTCCTTCCGGTCGACACCAGATCGACGATCCGGCTCGACAGACCGAGCGACGGCGCCAGTTCCATTGCGCCGTTGAGTTTCACCACCTCGGCCTGCACGCCCAGCTTTTCGAAGTGGCGGCGGGTGAGGTTAGGGTACTTGCTGGCGATGCGCAGGTGCGAGGGCAGCGCGCCGCCCGTCTCGCCCACGGGTTCCGCCACCGACAGACGGCAGTGGCCGATATCGAGATCGACGGGGGCGTAGAGATCGGAGTAGTTGAATTCCTCGACCACGTCCGAACCGACGATGCCGACTTGCGCGGCGCCATGCGCGACGAAAGTGGCGACGTCGAAAGCACGAACGCGGATAAGCCGCATGTCGCTGTTCTCGCAGTCAAAGGACAGCGCGCGTGACTTCTTGTCGTGAAATTCCGCCTCGGGCACAACGCCGGCACGTGCCATCAACGGCAAGGCCTCATCGAGTATGCGCCCCTTGGGCACGGCGAACGTCAGCGGTGTCAGCATGGTCGGCGCATTTAGGCTGCATGCCGGCAAAGGGCAACACGGCGCGGCGCGGTATTTTGCGCTGGCGCGCTGCTTATTCTCCCGGCGCGCGGGCCTTGATCGCCAGCGCATGGACGCGCTCGCCCGGAATGTCGCCGAGCGCGGCATTGACCATCCGCTGGCGTTGCAGGCGGGTCGCTCCAGCGAATTTGGGGCTTTCGATCTGTATCGTGAAGTGCGATTCGCCGCTGCCGTCGTCGCCCGAATGGCCGCGATGCGTGGCGGAATCGTTGATGATATCGAGCTGTGTGGGCTCAAAGGCGGCAGTGAGCAGTTGCCGCATTTCCTGCGCTAATGGTCCGGTCATGGGTTCCATTTAGCGTCTCGATGCCCCATCTTAAAGCCAGTGAGACATCAAAGATTTCATGGCAGGTACGAATCCGGTGGCAGGGACTGCGACTGGCCGGGATGTGAGCAGTCGGGCGAGTTCCGCGCGCCCGGCCGGCGTCCCTCAGGTTTCGATGGGCCCGGCGACTACCGATGGTTCTGCCTCGATCACGTGCGTCAGTTCAATGCCGGTTACGATTATTTCGACGGCATGGATGCTGAAGAGATATTCCGCGCGCAGTCGCCGCTGCATGGTTGGGAAGGGCAGTCCCGCGCATTCCGTCCGGACGCGGGTGTTGACGGTGCGCCGCGCTGGGCGGACTTCTCCGATCCGCTAGAGGCGATCAGCCGCCGCGCACGAGAGCATGTCCGGCACAGGCAGGCAGGCATGCGTTCCGAAAACGGCCGCTTCGCGGCCGAAGAGCGCCGCGCCTTGGACATACTCGGGCTGGCCGGGGATGCCGATCGCGCAAGCCTGCGAAAGCGGTACACTGTCCTGCTGCGGAAATATCATCCCGACCACAACGGCGGCGATCACGGCCATGCCACGCGGCTTCAAGAGGTGGTGGAGGCCTATCAACTACTGCGCAAGGCAGCCGCCTTCGCCTGAAGTCCCAGAATGCATGAACCGTAGGCCCGGAGCTTATCGCTTGCGCACGAACTCCGCACGCAGGACCAAGCCCTTGATGCCGGGATACCTGCAGTCGATCTCCTGTGCATCGCCGGTCAGGCGGATGGAGGGGATCAGGGTGCCGCGCTTCAGGGTCTGGCCGGCGCCTTTTACATCAAGATCCTTGATCAGCGTGACCGCATCACCATCTGCTAGCAGGTTGCCGACCGCGTCGCGCACTTCCACCGAATTCTCGGCGACCTTCTTTGCGGCTAGTTCGGAGGCCGGCAGCCAATCGCCGCTGTCCTCGTCGTAAACGTAATCCTCGTCCTCGGGCATCGTTTTTCTCCGGTTTCAGCCACATTGGCCACGGTGCAACAGCTTCTGGTCAGCCAGCACCAGTGCCATCATCGCTTCGACCACCGGCACGCCGCGAATACCCACGCAAGGATCATGACGCCCCTTGGTGAAAAGCTCAGCCGCCTCGAACTCGCCCTTTTCGTTACGGCGTGAAACTGTCTGCTGCGGGGTGAGAATCGAACTGGTCGGCTTGAAGGCTACGCGGCAGGTCACCGGCTGACCGGTCGAGATGCCGCCGGCAATGCCACCGGCGTGGTTGGCGAGGAATTCCGGAGCACCGTCCGGGCCAGTCTCGGCCGAGGGGCGCATCGGGTCGGCATTGCGTTCGCCGGTCAGGCGGGCAGCGGCGAAGCCGTCGCCGATCTCCACGCCCTTTACGGCATTGATCCCCATCATCGCGGAGGCAAGGTCCGCGTCGAGCTTGCCGTAGAGAGGCGCACCCCAGCCGGCGGGTACGCCGCTTGCATAGCATTCCACCACCGCTCCTACCGATGAGCCTGACTTGCGGGCATCGTCCACGATCTTCTCCCAGCGGGCCGCTGCGGCCACATCGGGGCAGAAAAACGGGTTGTTGCCGATCTCTTCCTCGTCGAAGTTGCCGGGATCGATGATATCGCCGCCTATTTCGGAAACATAGGCGAGGATCTTGACCTCGGGGATGACCAGCCGCGCCACAGCGCCTGCCGCCACCCGGCTCGCCGTCTCGCGCGCGGAGGAACGACCACCGCCGCGATAGTCGCGAAAACCGTACTTGGCGTCATAGGCATAGTCGGCATGGCCGGGCCGGTAGGCGCGGGCGACATCCGAATAATCCTTGGAGCGCTGGTCGACGTTCTCGATCATCAGGCTGATAGGGGTGCCGGTGGTCCTGCCCTCGAATACGCCGGACAGGATGCGCACTTGATCAGGCTCCTGCCGCTGCGTGGTGTACTTCGACTGGCCCGGACGCCGCGCGTCGAGAAAAGGCTGAATCCTCCCCTCGTCGATGGCGAGGCCCGGCGGGCACCCGTCGACTACGGCGCCGATGGCCGGCCCGTGGCTTTCGCCCCAGGTGGTGAAACGGAAAAGGCGGCCGAAGCTGTTGACGCTCATGTCGCGCGCTTTGTCGCGGAAGTGGGGGTTTGTCTAGAGTTTGCGAACAAATGGGAGCCAGGTCTCGGCTCGCCTCCCGTCTGTGCGGGAATGACGAAGCATGTTAAGAGCCCGGCCTGGCCCCGTTCCCCCGTTGCGCGGCGTTCAAACACGGGGCATGGCATGGCGATGTTCCTCGTCGTCTTCCGCAACCGCAAGCGTGCCGATATCGATGCAGCAGCCTATTCTCGCGATGCCGAGGCGATGGAAGTGCTGGCCCGGGCGCAGCCGGGTTTCCTCTCGTTCAAGTCATACGCCAGCGAGGACGGCGAAGTGATTGCGCTGTCCGAATGGATCGACGAGGCTGCCGCGCGCAATTGGGGCCGCCACGCCGAACATGCTGTCGTGCAGGATCGAGGGCGCAACAACTATTACGAGTGCTATACTCTTTTTGCCTGCGACTCGCCGCGCATCCATAACTATAAATCTACCAATGCAGAGGACTTGAGACGTGAGCCTTGATTTCTACGGCATCCCTAACTGCGACACCGTGAAGAAGGCGCGCAAGTGGCTTGAGGGGCAGGGGCTGGACTACGCCTTCCACGATTACAAGAAGGAAGGCGCCGATCCTGAGCGGCTCCAGGGCTGGGCGGATCAGGCGGGATGGGAGAAGCTGCTCAACCGCGCCGGTACTACGTTTCGCAAGCTGTCCGATGCGGAGAAGGCCGATCTTGACGCAGGGAAGGCGATCGCCATCATGTCGGCGCATCCCAGCGTCATCAAACGTCCGGTGGTCGAGCACCCCGGTGGGTTGCTGGTGGGTTTCAGGGAAGCCGAATGGGAGGCCGCGCTGAAATGAGTTCAGAGATGATCGCCGCGCTGGAGTGGGTTGCCGCAGGATTCGGTGTGATCAACATTGCACTGCTGATCTGGCGCAGCGTGTGGAACTATCCCTTCGGCATGGCCATGGTCTCTCTCTATATCTTGGTTTTCTGGGAAGAGCGGCTCTATGCCGAGGCGGGGCTGCAGGTGTTCTTCTTCCTGGCGCAGGCCTGGGGTTGGTGGCTGTGGAACAAGGTTGGCGGTGACGATGATCGCGTTCCGGTGCGCTGGCTCGACAACATGAGCCGTGCCGTATGGGCTGTAGCGACGCTGGCGGTCAGTCTCAATCTCGGCTGGGTCATGCACCGATTCACCGATGCGGTGATGCCCTATGCGGATTCCGCCATCGCTGGGGCCAGCGTTTCGGCGCAGATATTGTTGGCGTTTCGACGGATCGAGAACTGGGTTCTGTGGATCCTGATCGATATCGCCTCGATCCTGCTTTACATCAATCGCGGCCTCTACCCGACGGCGGGGCTTTATGGTGGGATGCTGGTGATGTCCCTGCTCGGCCTGAAGGAATGGGTGCAGGCTGCCAAGGCAGCAAGGCAAGCGGCAGGATCGGCACCGGAAAGCGCGCTTCAGGCAGCATGATCACGGTCTGTTTGCACGGCGCGGAAAGCACCGGCAAGTCCGTGCTGGCTTCGCGGCTCGGCTACCCGTGGGTGCCGGAGTACGGTCGCACATACTGCGAGGCGAACGGCACGGATCTCACCATGGCCGATCTCCTCGTGATCGCTGATGGCCAGGCGGAGGAAAACCGCAAGGCCATGGCGGCTATGCCGCCGCTTCTGCTGCTCGATACCGACCAACTGATGACGGCTGCCTGGGCGCGTATGCTGTTTGGCGAAGTGCCGGAGCGGTTGATGCGGTATCCCAAGGCGGACCTCTACCTCCACTTTTCAGCCGACGTTCCATGGCGCGATGACGGTACGCGCTTTTTCGGCACGGACGATGCCCGTGCCCGCTTTGCTGCGATCGCCGGCGATATGCTGGTCAGTGCCGGTGTACGCAGCGTGGTAATAACGGGCGACTGGGCCCAGCGCGAGCAACTGGCCCGCGCGGCCATTGCGCAGCTTCTTTGTGAGGCCCCGGATCCCCTTACCGACCGGGGCTTGCAGCGTTAATCCCGTGCTGCGGACTGACCGCTCTCCTCCCCGCGAATTATCGCGACAGGTGGGTGGGAGTAGTCGCCACTACACTAATGCCCGAACGGCTAGGCTACCGTCGCCGCCCATGCTGAAAACGCAGATCAGCCGATTTGCGCCACATGGCGGCACAAACAATTGGAACTAAAGTGCGTGGAAGTGCTTGTCGGCTCACCATAGTCGGGAAGACGCCATTTGCTTATGCGATCTGATGCCCACAATTTTTCCGGTAACACCACCCAAAGCGATGCAATAGCCGTCGCACGGGTCATCTGTATTCTGGGCGTCGTCTATGTTCATGCATGGACCGGATTGTCCGGCCATGAATTGGAGTTGGCGCGGGGTACCGCTCAGGAAAATCTGCGCTGGATATTGATGGACGTGTTCGGTCGCAGCGCCGTTCCGCTGCTTGGCCTGATCTCAGGGTGGCTCGTAGCGGGATCGCGGCGTACGCTCGATTGGCGAGAACACATCGCCCGCAAGGCGCGGACGATCGTGCTGCCAATGCTGCTGTGGAACGTCATTGCATTGGTGCTGGTATGTGGCACCGCCTGGCTTTTTACCCTTCAGGCACCGACGCCGCCGTCGCTGTGGTGGATCGTCGAGGAGATATTCATCCTCACGCGCAATCCCGACGTCAATGTGCAGATGCCCTTCCTCCGCGACCTGTTCGTGTGCATGGTCATGGCACCTGTGCTAGTGAGAACGCCCGGCTGGACACTGGCAGCCGTCGTAGCGATCGCGGCAGCCGGGCAGGTTCTGGGCTTTGGTGCCCCGTTGATCTTGCGGCCATCCATCCTGATGTTCTTCGCGCTCGGCATCGCGGCCCGGCGCCTGGGCATGGCCGAGCGCGTGGCGAACTGGCCGTTGCCGCTCACCGTTCTGCCTTTCGCAGCGCTTATGACGGTCCAGCTCTGGCTTACCCTTAGTGGCAATGAACCGCGAGCCAATAGCGGCCTCGCCACGCTCGACCTGTTAGGGCGCGCGGCGGCGACCGTTTGCTTCTGGCGCATTTCGTGGATGCTTGCGCGCTCCCGGGTAAGGAGCGTCTTGCTGCGCGTCGAGCCCTACATGTTCCTTTTGTTTTGTAGCCATTTGGTTCTGATCTGGCTGGGAGGACCGCTGCTCGGGCGGCTGACGGGGCCGCTCGGATCGAAGGATTATCCTGCCTTCCTGCTGCTCCAGCCCATGCTGGTACTGGCGGTCGTCATTGCGTTTGGCGCAGTCCTGCAATGGGCGGCGCCAGGGTGGGCGAGAGTGCTGAGCGGCGGCCGGCTGACGTCGCAACGCAGATTGCGGATGCCAGCGCGAAAGGTCTTGCCCGAAAGCGCGCTGACCGGCCTGCCGGAAAAGCGGATCGTGTGACTGTACCGTTTGTGAGCCTGCCTCAGGTCCGCTCGCACAATGCCTTGAGCTGGTCCGCGCAGGCCTGCCACCCTTCGATGAAACCCATCTCTTCGTGCTGGCGGCGCGTCTCCTCGCTCCAGTGACGCGCCCGGGCGATGTACCGGGTGCCGCCTGCCTCGCTTTCCACTTCCCAGATGCCGATCATAAACGGCCCTGAAGGGTGGAAGTCGGCGGTCACCGCATCGGTGGTGACGAACCGCCGACCTTCCTCATATGCGAGGTAAATTCCATTCTGCGGCATTTGCTCGCCATCGGGACCGTAGAAGGTCATGTTGCACACACCGCCTGCGCGGCGATCCTGCTCATCGACCTCGGCGCGCCAAGGGTGCGGGCACCACCACTCATTTTGCCGGTTGGCCATGACTTCCCACACGGCTGCGACCGGAGCATCGATCCAGGCGGTAACGGAAAGCTCGTTGTTTGCTTCGGACATTCTGAAATCTCCCTGGGAGCGTGACTTCGGTTGCAACCGCGCCAGTTCAGTCGCGATCCGGCGCGCCGAGCGGGAAATAGGGGCGATAGGGGCGAGCCTCCTCCACGCACTGGGCCACAGCGGGTAACTGCAACAAGTGCGTGCGCCAGCGGCGAAGGCGCGGGAATGTCTCGGCGATGGGATGGACCCAGTCGGCGTAGAACAGCGAAGGCGCGGCCGCGCATTCGATCAACGTGACATGGTCCATCGGCGGATAGAACTGCAGCCATCCTTCCAGCCATGCGTAGGAGCGCTCAAGCCTGACGCGTGCTTCCTCCACCCGCGTCATATCGGGGGCATCCGGCGAGCGGATGTATTCATCGACTACCACTTGCATGACGTTCATCACGTAGTTGTCGAACACCCGGTCAAGCATTCGCATCCCAGCCGCGGCGTCGGTGTCCGAGGGGATGAGCAGGTCTCCGGCGGTGTGATGGCTGGAAAGGTACTCGATGATCGACGTAGCCTCGAACAACAGGTTCTCGCCTTCACGCAGCACGGGAAACTTGCCGAGGGGCCCAGCCGACTGCACGACGGCGGCATTGTCCGGATGGTCGGCATCGATTACGCGAAAGTCGAACTCGATCCCGGCGCTGCGCAGCGCGATCAGCACTTTCCACGTGTAGGACGAGAAGGGGTGGCCAAACAGCTCCAGGCTCAAGCGCCTTCTCCCGCTGCTGCAGCCTCAATAGCGGCGATGTCGATTTTGCCCATCGTCATCATCGCCTGCATGGCACGACCGGCCGCGGCACGGTCCGGATTGGCCATTGCACGGGTGAGGGCGCGGGGCGTGATTTGCCATGAAACGCCCCACTTGTCCTTGCACCAGCCGCAAGCGCTTTCAGTGCCGCCATTGCCGACGATGGCATTCCAGTAGCGGTCGGTCTCTTCCTGTGTGTCGGTGGCGATCTGCAGCGAGAATGCTTCCGTGTGCGGAAACTGGTCACCGCCGTTGAGGCCGATACAGGGCGTGCCCATCACTGTGAATTCTACCACCAGTTCCGCCCCTTTCGGGCCATCGGGATATTCAGTGGGGGCGTGATGGATCGCGTTTACCCGGCTGTCCGGAAAGGTGTCGGCGTAAAAGCGCGCGGCATCCGATGCATCGCCATTGTACCAAAGGCACAGGGTGACTGGCGGGATGGTAGCGGCAGAAGCAGCGTTCATTTCTTCATCTCCGCGATGAGGGCGTTATCCACTGCCTTGGCGGCCTTGTAGGCAGGACGTTGCTGACATCGCTCTGCGTAGGCCACGAAGGAGGGTTCGGGCGGAATGACGCCGAAGTTCAGTCCCCAGTCGACACAGCTGCCCATGTAGACGTCCGCCATGGTGAAGCGCTCTCCGCACACCCAAGTGGTGCCGGCAAGGAATGCGCCCAGCGTACTGAAAGTTCGATCGAAACTGCCCCAGCCCACCATGCCTTCCTGTTCGGGCAACGGTTCGAACTTCAGCCCGCGCGCGGCGATCGCCTGCTCTACCGGACCGGCCGCAAAGAATGTCCAGCGATAGTAGTCGGCCATGTCCGGATCGCCCGGCAGCAGTCCCTTTTCGGGATGCATTTCCGCCAGGTAGAGGCATATGGCAGCCGCTTCGGTTACGCAGCGATCAGCGCCATCGACATGGTGGACGATGGTGGGCACCTTGCCCATTGGATTGGCTTTCAGAAAATCGGCAGATTTGTTGTTCCAGTCGACGATCACCTGGCGATAGTCGGCATCGACTTCATGGAGTGCCCAGCGAGCAATCTGCCCGCGCGACATCGGGTGGGTGTAGAACGTGTAGTCCGCCATGCGCTACGCTCCTGTCTATGCTCGGTGATGGCAGAACGTTGCGTGAACAAACGGCGCCGGTCAACCGCCAATATGCAAACCATCGATTGCCTTACGCAATGCGGGGGCCAACCAGCCCGAAGAAGGCACCCTGCGGATCTAAGGCATGGACGGAATATTCGCCGCCGGGGATTTGCTGTGGCTCACCGGCCAGTTTGCCGCCGCCGGTGGTCACGGCGCCGACCGCCCGGTCGATATCGTCCACGCCAAAATAGTAGGTCCAGCCGCTCATCGGCATGAAATCGGCCTTTTTCATCACCGCCCCGATGCCCGTTCCGTCGCACTGGATGAAGCGATAGTCGCCCAGTTCTCCCATCGGCATCGCCCCTTCCTGGGTCCAGCCAAATTGCCGCGTGTAGAACGCCACAGCGGCATCGTCGTCCGGCGTAACGAGTTCGTTCCAGCGCACTGTCTGCGGTCGGTCGACCGAAAACACATCGCTCAACGCGTCGGGTGCGTTCGGGGGCGGAGCGGGCGTCATCACATAGATTGGCGCGCCCAGCGGATCGGTGACAAGTGCGAAGCTGCCGACTTCGACCGTCGTCTTGGGCATCAGCACCTTGCCCCCATCCGCGACGATGGCTGCAACTGCGGCGTCGACGTCAGCCACATGGACATAGCCCAGCCAGCCGGGATGGGCGCCGCCAGTCTGCATCTCATCAGTCAGGGTGAGCATGCCGCCAGCGTTGCCGCCGTCCGACCGCGTGAAGGTACGGTAATCAATGCCTTCAGCCGGCATATCGCCGATCGCAACGTCCCAGCCGACGACCTCGCCATAGAACGCCGCAGCGCCGTCTGCATCAGTCGTCATGAGTTCGTACCAGATGAAGCTTCCATTGGCATTGGGCATGACTATTTCTCCAGCTCGACAACAGGCTGGAACCCGCCGAAGATCATCCGCGCGCCGTCGAACGGCATGGGATTGGTCGCGGGATCAAAGCGCGGATCGGTCTTCATCAGGTCTTCCAGCTTTGCCATCTGGCTGTCCCGCGTCGCCTTGTCGGGCCACTCGATCCAGCTGAAGCACACCGTCTCGTCTTCCTTGGCATCCACGGCGCGGAAAAAGTCGGTCTGCTTGCCGTGGCTGACATCGTCGCCCCAGCATTCGAGGATGCGCAGGGCTCCGTACTCCATGAAGATCGCATCGAACTCACGGGCGTGCGTGATGAATTTTTCCTTGTTCGCAGTGGGCACCGCGATGACGAAGCCGTCGACATAACTCATGACATGCTCTCCTTTCAGGCTGGTTGTCGAAATCCCGCGAGCTGATCAGCCAGGGCGCGTTCGAACGAAGGACGCTGCTCTCCGCGCGCCTTGTATTCGGCAAGACCCGGGAAACGATCGAGGAGTTCGGAGCCGTCGAGATTGCGCAGGACGGTGATCATCGCGATGTCCGCGACGGAAAAGTCATCCGCGATCCATTGTTTGTCGCCGAGCGCTCTCTCGGTGCTCTTGAGCCGTGCTTTTACCTGCTCGACCGTCGAAGGCCGCGCCTCGGCCGCCCACGGTTTTCCCGCTTGGAACACATCAAGATTGACGATCTGCATGACCATGGGCTCCACACTGTTGAGAGCGGCGATCAGCCATGACGTTGCATTCCATCGCCCGGCGGGGTCGCGCGGTAACAGCCGTTGGTCCTGTTCTCCCAAATAAAGCAATATCGCCCCGCTTTCGAACAGGCGGACAGTACCATCGTCGAAGGCGGGCACCTGGCCGAACGGCTGCCAATCGCGGTACTCCGCGGGCTTGGGCGCCATTGCGTCGAGGAATTGCGGTGTATAATCGCGCCCTATCTCCTCCAGGGCCCATCGGATCCTCAGGTCTCGAACATGACCGCGCGCGAATGCAGGGACATTGTCGAATGCAGTCAGGATCGTCGTCGCGGAGGGGTGCACCGGCATCGCAGAATCTCCCAACTGGTTCGTTGCCCAGCGAATCGATATTGCCTTACGGTGACATATGAGTTACAAAAAACAACCATGAAGTTTAAAAAAGAAACTGTTTCGGGTCAGGTCGTGCATGGCAAGTGGTATGACGATGCCTGCGCCGCGGCCTTCGCAATGGAACTTATCGGTGAGCGCTGGACGATTCTCGTCATCCGCGAGCTTATGCTCGGCGGAAGGCGGTTCAGTGACATCCGGGCCAGCCTGTCCGCGCTCAGTGCGAAGACGCTGACCGAGCGTCTGGAAACGCTGCAGGGGCTGGGCATTGTCGAAAAGGCGCAGCTGCCGCCGCCCGCCTCGACTCAGGTTTACCAGCTCACCGAATGGGGCCGCGGGCTGGAGCCGGTGATGCAGGCGCTCGGACGCTGGTCGATGCGCTCGCCGCTGCACGATCCCACATTGCCGCTGACGCCGGTGTCGCTGATGCTCTCGCTGCGCACGATGCTCGATCCGCGCCGGATCGGCGATCTCGAGCTGTGGATCGCCTTCGACGTGGGCGATGACCATTTCGCCGGGCGCCTGCGCGGCGAGGAACTGCGCATTCACCCCGCCGGGGACGGCTATGCCTCGCCGGACCTGCGCTTTGCCGCGCCCACCGCGACGGATTTCCTGCCGGTGTTCTACGGCAAGAAGGCGCCCGAGGAGGCAGGCGGCCGCCTCGCGGTCGAAGGCGATCCGGTGCTGGTCGACCGTTTCATCGACCTGTTCGTGCTGCCGCCCAAGTGCGGCGGCTAATCTCGCGATGGCCGACGCGGGCGCGGCAAATCCGCAAAGCTTATTGCGGTGCAGCGCCGTGTCCTTTAGTCGCTTTCAGCGATGACTGACTCTATCAAGACCGAAAGCCGCGACGCCACCGTGCTGGCCGCCCCCGACATCGAGCTCGACGTGCGCGAGACCTTCGGGATCGACATCGACATGAAGGTGCCCGCCTTCTCGGTGGCGGACGAGCGCGTGCCCGACCTCGACGAGACCTACGTGTTCGATCCGGACACCACGCTCGCGATCCTGGCGGGCTTTGCCTACAACCGCCGCGTCATGGTGCAGGGCTATCACGGCACCGGCAAGTCGACCCACATCGAGCAGGTTGCCGCGCGCCTCAAATGGCCATGCATCCGCATCAACCTCGATGCCCACATCAGCCGCATCGATCTGATCGGGCGCGACGCGATCGTCCTGCGCGATGGCTTGCAGGTCACCGAATTTCGCGAGGGCCTGCTGCCCTGGGCACTGCAGCACCCCGTCGCGCTGGTGTTCGACGAATACGACGCCGGCCGGCCCGACGTGATGTTCGTGATCCAGCGCATTCTAGAGACGGAGGGCAAGCTGACCCTGCTCGACCAGAACCGCGTGATCCGCCCGGACAAGCACTTCCGCCTCTTCGCCACCGCCAACACGGTGGGCCTTGGCGACACCTCGGGTCTCTATCACGGCACGCAGCAGATCAACCAGGGCCAGATGGACCGCTGGAACCTCGTCGTCGGCCTCAACTACCTGCCCGCAGAGACGGAAGTGGCGATCGTCACCGGCAAGGTGCCGCAGATCGACGCCGACACTATCGCCAACATGGTCAAGGTGGCGGATTTCACGCGGCAAGGCTTCATGAACGGCGACATCTCCACGGTGATGAGCCCGCGCACGGTCATCACCTGGGCGCAGAATACCGGCATCTTCAAGGACGTAGGCTTCGCCTTCCGTCTCTCGTTCCTCAACAAGTGTGACGAGACCGAGCGCATGCTGGTCGCCGAATACTACCAGCGCGTGTTCGGGCAGGATTTGCCGGAGAGCGTTGTCGGGAAGGCTTGAGGGGCGTTTTCGCTCATTGATCGCTAGCCTGTTTGCGTCGAAGCGCAGGGATAGACCGCCCGCACGAAGTACAGCCCGTCGGAAGGGGCGTTGAGCCCGAGGGCGTGCCGGTCGCAGGCTTCCAGTGCCTCTCGCACCTGCTCCTCGCGCCAGCGGCCCATGCCGACCAGCGCGAGGCAGCCGGTCATCGAGCGGACCTGATGGTGCAGGTAGCTGCGCGCCTCGGTCTCGATCAGGATGTGCTCACCCTCGCGGCGCACGTCGAGCCGGTCCAGCGTCTTGAGCGGGCTCTGCGCCTGGCAGTGGGCCGAGCGGAAGGTGGTGAAATCGTGCCGGCCGACAAGGTACTGCGCGGCACGGTGCATCGCCGCCTCGTCTAGCGGCTTGGCCACCTGCCACGCCTTGCCACGCTCCATCGTCAGCGGCG
>Ga0065704_10070208_pt1 | contig 78757 bp, 39 predicted proteins | sample SwiRhicommuniRL2_FD_59091 | JGI IMG/M metagenome (GOLD analysis project Ga0065704, IMG submission 59091) | Switchgrass rhizosphere bacterial communities from Rose Lake, Michigan, USA - RL2 v2 (version 2) | ecosystem: Host-associated > Plants > Roots > Rhizosphere > Soil | place: East Lansing, MI | reverse complement strand
CCAATAACACCAACCGTTGGCAGCACCAAAGGCTGGAGAACACCATCTACTGACGAATTGGGCAAAAGAACCAGTGATTGGGATTAAAGTGGCCATTTCCCCTAAAGATTGAGTGACGGAGAAAGCCAAGGTAGTCATAAACAAAAATGAAATCAATGCTGAAACTGGGCCTGCATTAGAAAGGGTAATACCGGTAGAAATAAACAAACCAGTACCAATAGTACCACCAATGGCAATCATAGAAATATGTCTTGATTTCAAACCTCTTTGGACTTCTTGGACCTCATTGGAGACGTCGTCCTTGGTAGAGTCGGTTTCAGTCACATAGTCGACCCTCTTTTCTTGTTTCCTAATTCCACTCAAAGTAGGGTGAATATTCTCAGAACTATCTCCACGATATTCACTTGAAGATCCTACAACCTTTTCAATATCAGTCATTTGGAGATTTATAGTTGATTATAACTTTGTAGGCCTACTAGTAGAATCTCTTGGGGATCCTTGCGTATTTATATCAGTTGACCATCTAGCAAAAAAAAAAGAAATTTTTCTCAACCTTCATTATCTATAAATTGGAAATTCATCAGGACGCATGACTTGATTAGATAAATCGAAGATAATCTCGTTTAACCGGGTTGACAGGCCGGTCACCGCCGCTGAGCACACGCAGAATATCGCCGAATGAATCCAGTTTACAGGCCACTCAAAACGGCATTCTCTGTGCCAGTGTCAAAGGGCGATTATGCAAAACTTCAAAATGCCTCTTTCTTTTTTAGGTGACCTAATCAGTAACGAAAAATTCTTCTTGCCTGAGGATATTTTCGGACTTTCTTCGATAAATGTCTTGTGATAGCCGCGCCGTCGTTATGTGACTTGCACGAACATTATTGGCTGGCGAATACGGCATCAAGAAGACCACCTTTCTTTCAATTTGGCCGTGAAAGAGAGGTCCGATGATATAATTGCAACTTAGAGATTAGGAAGAGAAGGTAATTTACGGGTCGGAATCACTTCCTGCATTAGGTGCTATTGTTTGGTCGTTTCAGTTATTCTCTCTTTCGCCTGCCTTTAAAGAAATGTAGTGTATTTTGGCTATTTTGTTATCTGTCAAGATGTTTCCCCAGATTTGGGTTAGGGTCCCTACGGGATCATTATGGTCCCTTGGTCTCCACATAGAATACTGATATGTGGATAACAGAAGCGATGCGGAGAATTATCGTGTGGGGTGTGTTTTCCTATAGTGATTAGTCTCGTTTGAGAAAACTTGGGCCAGGAGGTCTAGACGTCCGAGATGGCACTTATGGCGCAATAATACTGTTGAGAATGATGCATCGTTTTATAATGTAGTTCTTCATTTAATAAGAGAATACGAATACTAGTCGATTGCGCAGGAGGTATTTCTATTCGTTCGTAAATTTTTGTACTTTAATTCTCTAAAGGGAACCCAAAGAGTACTCTTCATTGGGCTAAAGTCGTATGGCCAATGGTTTAAAGCCACCAGGATATATTAAACGTTATCGGCCGTCCGCGGATATGAATATAATTACGATAGCGGATCTGGCACCAATTCCGCTCTTCTTCTGCTATACGCAAGTTTCGTTATCTATATTCCCGGTTCTCGAATTTTAGCAATAGAATAAACATATTTCCCATTATGGTAAATGAACCTTGCATAATATATCTATACAAGAGAACCTAAAGAAGAATAACAGTGGCTGGACCTTAGTGTATTTAAGTTAGATTCGTGTCGCGATTTCAATTCCTCGTGTCGCGACATTTGTCATTACGACGTTAGCGCGTCCATCTTGAAAAAATCTTTATGTCAACACCTATCAATACTTCTTCAACGGTCAGCCATCTATCTCAGGTAACTGTAGAGTAGCATAATTCTACAGTGATTAGGATACCACGTGTACTAACATTATTTCAACCTCGATATCGCTTTCGAATCGCCTTCTCATTTTTTCAGCTCTACCATTCTACACACTATTCAACATCCATTAAGGACACGCGTATATTCAAGATGTCATCCGACGATGAAATATCGCTCTCAAAGCATGTGAGGACCAAAAAGACACAGCCAATAATCGACTCGTCCGACGACGATTTGCCATTGTCTCAAGTATCCAAGAGCGAAACCAACGGCTCTAAGAAAAGAAAGTCCGAAGCTAAACCAACAACAAAAACAAAAAAAGTTAAAACCGAGAACGAAAAGAAAACTACCAAACCCAAAGTGAAAGCAGATAAACCAGCAAAGGCTACAAAAGCTAAATCAACTACACCAAAGTCTCCTAAAACAACTGTCAAGAAAGAGAAGGTCAAAATCGAGAAAGTGAAGGATGAGAAAGACCAAACTCCTGAGGATGAAGACGAGGCTGGATACAAGTGGTGGGAGGCCAACGATGTCGATGGTGAACAAAAATGGGAAAGTTTATATCACAACGGTGTGATATTCCCTCCAGAATATGAACCATTACCATCACACGTCAAATTGCATTATAACGGCAAACCAGTCACTTTACCTATGGAAGCCGAAGAAGTAGCGGGTTTCTATGGTGCCATGCTTGAAACTGACCATGCCAAAAACCCTGTTTTCCAAAAGAATTTCTTTGAGGACTTTCTTCAAGTACTTAAGGAAGGGGGAGGAGCAAATGTTGAGATCAAGGAGTTTGCAAAGATGGATTTTTCAAAGATGTTTGCACACTTTGAGAAACTTCGCGAGGAAAAGAAACTCTTGACTCGTGATGAAAAGAAAGCTATCAAAGCCGAAAAAGAAGCCTTGGAAGAGCCTTATAAGACATGTATGCTCAATGGGCGTAAGGAATTGGTTGGTAACTTTAGAATCGAACCTCCAGGACTTTTTCGTGGACGTGGTGCCCATCCCAAGACAGGTAAGTATAAGAGAAGAGTATCGCCAGAACAAGTAACACTTAACTTAAGTGAGGATGCCAAAGTTCCAGAACCTCCCGCAGGACACGCATGGGGCGAAGTCAAACACGACAATACTGTGACGTGGTTAGCAATGTGGAAGGAGAATATTGCCGACTCGTTCAAGTACGTCCGTTTTGCAGCTTCGTCTTCAATCAAGGGACAATCTGATTACAAGAAGTTTGAAACAGCACGTAATTTGCGAACTCACATCTCCGAGATCCGTAAAGATTACACCAAGAAATTGAAATCGGAGTTGATGCACGATCGTCAAATGGCGACTGCAACATATCTTATTGATATTTTTGCTTTAAGAGCAGGTGGTGAAAAGGGTGACGATGAAGCAGACACAGTTGGATGTTGTTCTTTAAGATACGAGCATATTACATTGAAACCTCCCAACAAAGTCATTTTCGATTTCTTAGGGAAAGATTCGATTCGTTTCTACCAGGAAGTCGAGGTCGACAAACAAGTGTTCAAGAATTTGCGTATTTTCAAAAAGAACCCCAAACAACCAGGTGACGATTTGTTTGACCGTATTACTCCAACATTACTTAACCGTCATTTCCAAAACTATATGAAGGGTTTGACTGCGAAGGTATTCCGTACATACAATGCCTCCAAGACCATGCAAGACCAGCTTGATCTAATTGCAAATGAAGGGACTGTTGCTGAGAAAGTGGTTAAGTTCAATGCGGCCAACAGAACGGTTGCCATTTTATGTAACCATCAGCGTACAGTTTCAAAGAACCACGGAAACAGTGTCCAAAAAATCAACGATAAACTTTTGGAATTGATATGGCAGAAGATCCGTTTCAAGAGAATGATTCTTCAACTCGAACCCAAACTCGCCAAAAAGGATCCCCTTTACTTTGAAGAAATCGAAGACTTGGCTCACGAAGATGAGAAAAAATTGCATACTACTGTTATTGACAGAATGAAGGACCAGGTATACAAGAAGTTGGCTCGAGATAATGAAAAACTCAAGATCGAAAAACAGCCGCTTTTGTCGCCAGATTCCATCCAAGATAAACTAGACAAAATTAAAGAATTGGAAGATGAATATGCTTTGGAACTCAAAACAGGAAAGCCACAACCCAAGAAGGGAATTACCGTTGAAAAATTACAACAACAGGTAGAAACCATAGAAAATAGAATCGTCAACACAACTCTTCAACTCAAGGACAAGGAGGATAACTCGGAAGTATCGTTGGGAACGTCGAAAATGAACTATATCGATCCTAGATTGACAGTTATGTTTTCGAAGAAGTTCGATGTTCCTATTGAAAAGTTATTTACTAAGACATTGAGAGATAAATTTAAGTGGGCCATTGAGAGTGCTGATGAAAACTGGAGATTTTAGTGGTATTTGGAGGTGTTTGGTGGTTTAGCGCTGCACTTCATCCTGTGATAGAAGTTAGAAAGTTGGAGCGATTTATTTTCATTTCATGCGACTCCTAGTAGTAATCGCCAAAAAGACCATAGGGACCACGGGCACTAATTAGCGGCGCTGATACCGGTTAATTACCACTATCTATATATCAATTATGTATTAACGGAGTTGTACACATTCATGTAAGTAGAAAACGCGTAACGCGTCAATTAAATATTTTTTCATTTGTTTTTATTTCGAATGTGTACATAGAAGGAGTTGAACAATAGATGATGGATATAAAGTTACAGCCACTAATAACTGGTAGTAGCTAGTGACCGTATAGTTAGTGACCGTATAGTTAGTGACCGTATAGTGACCATATAGTGATCGTATAGCGACGGTATAGCTGATCGTTCCCTCAAAGATACGAGGCTACCAGAGACATGTCCCTCTAACTGACTATTCGATGGAACGCGCTTGAAACTTTCTCGCATGCATAATCTTTCCTTCGCTTTAGCCGCGACGAGCATGAACGCAACACAATATATATCAAGAAGGAATCCTCGAGATTTTTCATTTTCGTGGAGTATAGTAATAGAAAGATGAGTTGGAGTAAAAGACACCGTCATCTTCGCCACGAAGAAGAAACAGTAGAGACTCCAATCTCTGCTTCTGAAACTGGCACCTCAATTGCAACTACCTCAACCAGAACAACTGAATCTAGTACAACTGAATCTAGTACAACTGAAACTAATACAACTGCATTTAATACAACTCCTTTAACTACATCCACACCAGCACGTTCGGATCAGACTTTAGCTATCACTTTATCTACCATTACATTGGCTCCTAGAGATTTACCCACACTCACATACACGACATCTCTGACATCCTCACCAACTCCTACAAGCACTTATGAAATCACAGTACCCATGAAAAATCCGAACATCTACACCACGAACATGCCAAGTAACTTTGTGTTTATAGTTGTGGGAGCCATAATAGCATTCGTCTTCGCTTCGTTTCTCGTGTATCGTATAATCACATCTGTCATTTTCAATCGCAAAGCAAAGTCGGAGAAGGAAGTATATTATTCGAACCAGTTTATGTTTTCTGATTCTGCTTCATCCAATTTCGGGTCGAATTTAAACACGTCTTACAACGGCACTTCATCGAATTCGTCCTTTTTCGAAAAATCCACGCCGAGTGAGACTTCGGACTTTTCATCTTCGACCCCTGGACATTCATATCGTGAAACAGCACAACCAAACCGAGGCTCGATGTATATTAGTCCTGTTCTTGAGGTTATGAATAGAAAATCTGTGTCGCAGTTGGAATTGCCGTTGTGCCACCATGGTATGGGCTCCACCGTCTCATTGCTTGAAAGAGGCTCCACCGTCTCATTGCTTGAAAAGGGCTCCCCACTTACGGCAAATAACGATATGTTGTTGGATTCAAATCACAAAAAGTCCAGAAGACCACCAAGTTTGTACTTGGAAGATCTTTTGAATGATGTTTAATTTTAAATGAAATCATTTTCGATACCTCTCGTTTCAAATGTCATAGTTCTACTTCATATTTGCTTATTGATACTAATATTGACAGCCTTATTAATCGAATAATTGAACTAGGCTCATCTAATTTTTGAGGCCCGGACTCCATTTAATGGTTCTCGTGGCCCTCTTTATTGGCATCTCCCCACTACTAAAGTCAATGGCTCCAAATTTGTTATTTCTCCCTTGTATTATAAATCTATAGACCTCATCATATCATAATTAACACTCTAGAGCATATCTAGAATTTTTGAGCCTACAGCCCTTCGATTTTTGGGTGCAAAATAAGTGTTGCGAACTTGTCAGGGAAGGTGCCTGTATAAATTCAGGGCAAGAAAAGAAGTATCCATTTCAAAAATTATAATCCTCCAGCGGACACTTCGCAAACTCGACATAGCTTATATCTTCTATTCTGATTATTATTTACGTTGTATGAGAGGGACCAGTCTCGTGCGACAAGCAACGGCAGGTTTGCGACATGGCACTGCCTCCAAGTTGTCACTGGATTGCAGTACCAAGAACGGTCACGGCACAGCCAACTAAGCTAGTTCGATCGTCCGCCATATAGTGAATTTCGCACCAAGTTAACCTCGCTAAATTTACCCGTTCGCTGGTGGTCACTCACAGGTTCCCGTATTGATTGATTTGTTCACTCCGCTCCCCCGCAAAATCACATGACCCCAGACTATTTAGCAACCCCTTGAACCGAATTAATTCCGCTACTTATCAGTTTTTTTGCCAACACTTCCATCGCTCTTTCCTTCCATCACAAATGTTCAAGACTATCAATCCTGTTATTAGGCGTTCCGTCGCTTCATCGCGAGTTTCCGTTAGACACTTCAATTCCTCTTTATCTTCTATGGCGAAAGGTGACTCTTCAACAATTGACTCCTTTAGATTACCGCTGCAAACGTCCATCAACGAATGGGAGTTTAAGTATGACTTCATTCCTAAAACTAGCGAACCAAAGGTTCCTCCTGTTACGCAAGAAGCTGTGAAACAAGATATTGCCTTAGAAAAGGCAAAGCATGTTGAGAGAGAGTTATTCACAAAAGAAGCCAACTCGTCCGTGAAAGTAGAAGCCAATTCTGCTGCTGTTGTCCACGGAGGTGAATCGGTTTCTGACGAACCGGAATTCTTACAAGATAGAAGTTCTAGACCTATTGATGTTTCAAAGGTTGCTCCTTCCCATCAATCTTCGAAACCAGCTAACAGAGATAAATACGTTCAAACTTCTATCAATCCAAACATCAACACCAGTGACGTAATTAACTTGAGTGAAAACGAAGTCGACCACAAATCAACCACCATTGATAAGCAAACACCAGTGATCGATGATGTTGAACTTGATCACATGGACACTAGTTGGATACCCAAGGAGGAAAAGAAATCAAAGAGTAAAGTGGCACTTCCTTTGATTTTAGGATCTGGACTTGCTTATTATTTCTTTGGTCCAGAAAAGAAAAAGGCTGCTTGATATCATTATAGAAATATATAGCTCCTTTATGACTTGTTAAACCGAGGGTCAACATACAAATGAAGAAATTTCACTTACTAGTCGGTTCACTGGATTAGTTCGATCAACAAGAGTCTTTGTCGTCCAGAGGCTTGAATCATGAGCTCAACATATGGTAGGTTTCTTCCGGGTCTACTTCATCTACATCATAGATTTTCTTCAGGATCTGCCATTAATAGATTTCATTCAAGTTTCTAGGCTCCATTATTCCCTTGCTACGCGAAGGATTCTGGATCTTTGTTTATTTACAAGAAACAATAAATCAATAAATATACTAGCTAAACTAGTTCTAAAGAGGATTTGTGTTCCCTTTCATTTTTGGGTCGTACTCGTAGTACTTTTATGCAGAAGTCTAGTATTGACGGGATGCTTCTTGACATGCCTTCAATTGTTGTAAGTAGTAGTCACAAATTTGCATGTTACCTTCGTTGTCACCTAAACATTTGGTGAAGTTTCTGGCGTCGGCATCACATTGTGTGGCTTGTTGTTGGTTTTGGGTTTGGCCCTGGGTGTTGACCATTTGCTGGTCAACTGGAGCAGCTGGTGCAGAGGAGCCACCAAACATAGAGGTGATCCCAGCACCTAAAGTGTGACCGATAGTAGAACCAACGGCAACACCAGCAGCGGTAGAAGCCATTTGTCCGAATAAACCGGGACTCTTTGCTTGTTGTTGAGCTGGATGAGCTGCAGGATATGAGTTGGCATGAGCTGGGGCAGCAGCAGTATGTGCAGATCTAGTCTGTTGTCTTGGAGCAGGAGCGGATCTTCTTTGTCTAGCCATTATTGTATGATTATGAATATATAGTTAAGGTTAGTTAGTTAATACCATTGGAACCTTTATATAAAATTTTCCTAGTGGCAAACGTGCGTTGGCAAAATTAGAGTCGTGCGGACGACGAAATGACCCAAAGTATGGGGATATGATCTGGATGGTTCTAGTAAATGACTAAAGTCCGGATCCGATGGACGGGCCATTCAGATCTATAGTTCTGGTCTTCTATATTTGTATATGATAATTTAAGGTTACTATACACGTTTTGCAACACTATAGAGAGTCTAGAATTCTTCTGGAGCAGAGTAAGATTCAAGATTCGCAGATCCAGTTACTCAACGGTAAACGACATTATAACTAATATTAGACTCAAAGTGGCCCTTTGGTAGTACTAAAGTAGAATACATATAATATTAAATAATTTAATGCTTGAAGTCTAAAAGCATAATTGAACTCTCCAGCGGTTTCTAAACGATTCTTAGAGACTTCGGATATCTAACTACACAATGCTTGAGTGGTTTGTGGTTACGCAGCCAATCAAATCGCAGCATTTATTAATTGATAAGATCATTCATAACTGATAGGCTTCTCACTCATCAATTATATATGGTCACGAGACCAACCTAATTTCTTAAGTATTGCAGTTCTGATCGTTTCGACCTCACCCATTTTTCAAAATCGATTTTACAATAAGGGGCAAGTGTTGCTGAACCGTAGTTTTATATAACAAGAATGGATTTCGAACAACAATTGGAAAAGGCGGAGAAATTGCCGGCTCCTTCACTAGTTGGATCTTCGTTAAGATCTGCTGATGATTCCGCTCACAATAATTATATCCACCCTGAAAAGTATTTGTCCTCCAAAGACAAAAAGAAGAAACTTTCAAAACAGTCAAAGTTTAAACAGTCAATTACTGCTTCTTTGGATGATTTGATCAGTGAAGGTGCCCTTTTGGGCTCCCAAGAAGATTTTGAGAAATTTTTGGATGATGATGGACACGTTAAGGAACTGGTGGAATATACCCCAAGTCAGGAAAAGCAAGAATCAGAATTGTTTTCTGATATGAAACTTTCTACTTTGAACCAAGTGGAACAGGCAGTTCCAGTAGGGAAAGTGGATATTGAGGACGAAGATGAAGTTGTGATACCTCCGCCAGAGTCGTCGACTCTTTTGGAAACGTCTTCTTCTGAGGTGTCTTTGCCTGCTCCCGCTAGTGACTACAATTCTGCCAAAAGCTTCTATTCACAAGAAGACTATTCCACTCCTAACTTATCACAGTATCAATTAGATAATGCAATCAAGGATCACCTGGACTTATTATCTTCAATTAAATCTGATGATCCCCATCGTTTGCCTAAGTCCGATCCCAATGCTGCATTTAGGAAGTCTCCTAAAACCCCCTCCTTTTCTACTACGTCGACTGACTTCGTTGCACCACCTTCAGAAGAAACAACTGTATCTGCGAGTGAGGGTCTTATTACAACTGGAACCAAGGATGGGTTGCACACCCCTTTCTTCCATACGGAACGTAGATCAAGTTCCGGATCTGCTGTTCGTTCAGACAGATCTAGATCTAGATCGCAGGTCAAGCCTCATTTGGCCCGTGGTGACTCATACAAGAATACTCATGTTGAAGATCCAGGTAAGTACGAGTTGCCTGCAGCATTAGCAGAATCCTCGTATCCTGAGGAAGCTGAACAAAAACATCAAGAGGAAAATGAAGAAGATGACAGAAGGACGAGACACTCCAAACCAACAATGAGAGAATCTGTTGCTGCTGCCGAAGCCCACGCTGCAGGTGCCGAATCCGCTGAGCAAGTCGAACAAGTTCACTACTCTAGGGATCCTTCTCTTGTAACTTCGGGTGATTATACCAATTTCAACGTTGATGCACCAACGAATGACATGAAGCCTTCGGCTCATATGTACGCCACTAGATCTGTTTCTTCAACCAACTACCTCAGATCAATTTCAAGATCCAGGTCTAGAGCAAGACGTCCTATAGATCATGATAACGAAAAGAATGATTCCAATCCTGCGGAGTTGGTTAGAGAAGGTGCCTTGGTCACCGACGATCCTTATTCCACAATTAGCAACATCGATGAAATGGTCGATGGTGTATTGTATCCAAAAAAGAGTCTTGGTGTTAAAACGCCGGATCGCTTCAAGCAAGAAATTTCTGGAAGTGAACCATTGTCTATCCAAGAAGAGGAAGAGCCCGAAAAGTCTTTTCATGAGGAGGAAAGGTCAATTGACCAGAAACTTGTTGACAAATTAGATGACTTAAAATTGAACTCTGACATCGTTCCTGAAGACAAAAAGGAAGGCTCTGGTAGTGTCGTGTCGGCCAAAGACATCCATGTGAAACAAAATGAGTTGCCAGTAGAGCATAGCGCACCTGTACATGAAGCAGAAAAGGTAGAAGCTAGCGAAATTGGGGATGATAAAACCGTCAGCGATGGCGAACCAAAAGGCCCTATAGTTACTGCTGCGGATATACATCTTGAAAAGGCTAAGGAAAATGTTGAACAAGGTGAAGAGGAGAAGACCAGAGACTGTATTGGAGAGGCTGAACCTGTGTTCACCAAAGATCTTCACATTAATGAAAGCAAGGATGCTAATTTTATTAATGAAAAGGAAGACCCTAAACTTAAAGATTTGGTTTCAGAATCAAAGGATGACAAATCCAAGGAAATTGAATCCAAGGAACCTGAAGTCACTGAAGAAATCTCAGCTAAGGAAAAAGTTCAAAACGACTTGGATGATTTGGATGACTTAGATGTATCACCAGAGGAGATTCGCAAACATTTGGAATCGCTTCCAATTTACGTCTATACTTCATTGGCGGGGGGCATGCAAATCATGCAGAAAACAAATAGATTGGCTACAATCTTGCAAGCAAATGGAATCAAGTTTGAATACCGTGATTTAGGAACTGACGAAGCTGCAAAGAAGATCTGGAAAAGAAGCTCCAATGGAAGACTTTTACCTGGTGTTGTGAGAGATGAAGATATTATTGGTAACTACGCAGAGATCGATGAAGCAAACGAAGAATATAAGCTCCATGAACTTCTCTACGAAACTTTATAAGAATAATGAAAACACAAGAACAGATTTTGAGTCCTAGTCTAATTTTTGTTAGTCTTGTTAGTCTTGTTAGTCTTGCTTCATAGTCTTCTTAATCTTCTTATTCTTTCTTAGTCTTCTTAATCTAACTCAGTCTTACTTGTCTTTAAGTAGACCTTTAAAAGTCCTTTATCTCTATTTTATATCGCTCTGAATTCAATGATTACTTTACTTATTTCATAGTCCTATCTATCATAACCTGCCTATAGCTTCAGGGTGTCTGTTGGGTGGTTGGGTGTTACCTGCAGTACTCGGTTCTGAACCCCAGTGGGAATCAAGATTTGAGGTTTGAGATTTGCCGCTACTAGACTCCTTTAACAGCAACCATCTATGTCATTGCGTAATAGTAAGAGTGGCGTACGTTTGCTACGATGCGCACGGTCCCGTTTGGCTATAGCGGAGGCACCCAGTACTTTCGCATTGTCTGTGTCGCCAATCTATCACCAACAAACACTGGAACCGAGGATACGAAGAAGAGTTGCGCTACAGATTCGATACCCCAATGTCGTGAGATTCGCTGAGAACGATTCAAAATCATCAAATAACAATTCACATGATATAAACAAGATAGAACAGGAACGAAAGGCTAATCTTGGAGCCATGGTTGAGGAGATTAAGATATTGGTGCCAAATTTGCTTAACAAATCACTCCCCAAACCAGTGCTATCCAGCAACATTCTCTTAAGGATCTGTCCCACACACTTTGACGAGTTCAACTCGTTCTTGCCGAACCTTAAGGGTCACGTTTCATACTACGCTACGTGGAAAACTATACAATTGGTGTTGACTTCCATAGTGCTAAGTCCCAAGGTCAAGCTCCACGTCCAATCTGTCCGAGTATCCCATGGAACGGACGTTCAAGCGGTGTATCCCGACTCGACAAAAATCATAGTGAGATGGACAACATGTTCGGAAGGATGTGACCATCTATCACCGGATCAAACCAAGCACGCAGACGATCTCAGCAATTACCATTCTACGTCAGACGCAAAATTGGGGTCTCACAAATGGTCAAAGTTGGACACTCTCAGGTTCGTAAAGGACTACAAGGACCCCTCTGGAATCTCCAAAGCGTTGCCCTCTATAGCAACCACCATTTCCCAAATCTCCACTGCGTTGGTAGGACTCACCAAGGAGGGAAATAAATTGGAACGCGTGATTTCTGGAATATTCATTTTCGAATTGAACCAAGACAACGATAAAATTGTTGTGCATACCATTGAGGACGTAGAATTGGTTGAAAGGAGTGAAACAGAAGATGTTGACAGTGGTTTAAGAGTATGTTGATGGAAAAATCGAGCTACCGAGTTGACTAATAGGGGAGATTGGTTGACTAAAAAGGTGGAGGCGGCCAAAAAATCAAGCCTCCCAACGACTACCCCATAACAATGAACTTGGTGATGTTAAGATTGAGTTTTGGAATGTTTCCATCTCATAAAAGATCCAATCAATAAGTAAATACTGAGCGAAGCGAAGTATTTGCGAATTGTTTGAATACAAAATACTGAATACTGAATATATCCAGAGATTTAGTGAACTATAAGAATTCTAAATTATGAATAGGGAATGTCACTAGTGTCACTATTCTGAGCATTCATCTTGATTTCATCACAGGCAACCAAAACGTAAACTTGACGGTTCAATTTAACGATTCCCATCAGTCTTCTCTCTGCAAACTAGTGCGACTGCTATCTAATGCTTACCAGACCTATAAAATGACTCTAAACTAGTCATTAAACATGACTACTTTGACTATTAACTACTATTGATCTTTTGATAACCTACTCATGATTATGACGTCGTAATTACACCAGGTTGTGATAACTTATGGCAGAATATTCATCGGTCTCTAGAATCACTACAGTAAGACTACCTGTAAATAATGAACTTGTACATATTCCATTAGTGTGGCCATAATACTAAATCAAATCTTTAACCATATTCTTAATGAGATCTCCGTTGATAAGATCCTGGTAATTAAACTCTTTAACCAGTTGCTTGATGCCTAGTATGGTGTCATCTACGTTCTTGTTGAAGAGGCTGTCGTGGTCGTCGTCGTTGGGATTTACTGCGTTCAATTGGAACGTCAAGTACTCGATTCTTTCCATCGGACTCAACGTCTTCCCGTACTTTTCGTTGACCCACTCCCATAATTGGTCGTTTTTCACCGTGTCTAGTTTCTCTTGATATTCGGTGTTCCCGTTGGTTTGGGCAAGGACTTCGATAGCATGGGCCAAGTGAGAATTAACCATCAATTGACTTCTTACTAGTAAGTTGGTCTCGCGGATAGCCTTAATATTGCGTAATTGAAGGATAAGCAAAAGTATAAGGAACGATAGGATGAGGTAGCATACAGATACAACATTGCTCTTGATAAATTCGTTGGTTGAAAATGGTATGACTTTGACCAAGGGCTCCTTTGTGCTTGGTTTTGGAGTCCCCGATGGAATTTTGGCAATGGTTTCCTCTTCAATGGGCTTTAAAACCGTTGGCCCGTCGATCGAATACGTATGCTTTGTAATCTCATTCTTCAAGTCTTTGATCAAATCTGTAGCTGCTTCCAATTGTCCTGACAATGATTGCCTCTCTATTATAGCTTTGATCCACGACGAGCCCACCCAATCTATATAGTACGTCATGCATAGCTTTGTCTTGTTGTTCTCTCCCCACGTGAACACATATCTTGTTTTTACCGAAAAAGCATGCCCCAGAGGGACATCGGGGGTTTTCGTACTGGTCACCACCACGATGTAGTCTGTCAAATTCAAATGTTCCACAACTTCACTAACTTCACATTTGGTAGATTTGGGACCGATCGAATAGTCCAATGCCCTGCGATAAGTGTAATTTCTCTCCAATCTCGTGGGATCGTCTTCCATCGGATGGAACTGGTCATAGTCGCTGATTTCTGATCCATCATGAGATTTCAAGAAGTTGCGATGAAAGGTGGTGTTGGAACCTCCAAATAGAATCTCAAACACAATGCCTAAAGGAGCATCAAACGTCTCTTCAATCAAATCCTTTTCGTTGCTCTTTCTCTCATATCCATCAGATGCGGTGGTGGGTGCATGCATTTCCGGACCCTTGCTCTTGTACTGCGATTCCTCTTTGAATTTCAATAGTTTCAAGTTGACTTCTTCGGTTTGGTCGTTATTTTCGTAATCTTTATAGTCGTGATCGCTCGTATCGTCGTCTCCATCGAGTGAAAGAATGTAAGATTGGATCCTGGCTGGCGATCCGTTGGAGCTTTCTTCCATAGATGGTCTGCTTGAACCATGGCTGCCCTGTTCGCTGGAATTCTCCACTAGGTTCTTTCCATTGTCGGTTGCTTCAAACCACACTTTATTCATGAAATCATACGTTACGTCTCGAGAGAGAAAACTGGCAAACGTGTGTTTGGTGTCTTTAGTTTCAATAGAAATACCATTAGGAAACAATCCAGCGGTGGATTTCTTTTCGATCTTGATAATCTCCTTCAAAGAAATCACCACATTAGTCACCCATCCTAGCAAGTTGGAATTGAAGCAAATATACGTCTCGCTTATGTATACGCGTCCTTGTAAAAGTATTTCTCTGCTCAATGCACAAGAGAAATCGTCAAGCAACCTGTCGGTCAAGTCTAGAGATCTGAACAACTGGTGGAATTCTGTGTTTCTCTTCATGGTGGCATATCTGTATTCAGAATCCTTGAACTTTTCGGCCACGTAGAGCTTAGGGTCATATATTTCCAGCGGGAAATCCTGGGGAAGTTCGTACACCTCACTGATTGACTTATGGGGTTTTCTATATGCTATGATTTTAGGCGAAGTTTTGGAGTCATCTGCCGAGGAGGTCGGGGTGTTAGGGACATCTTTGCTTTTTACGTGGTTGGCGTCCAAGTTTTGGATTGAAGTCTTCATGCTATTCAAATAGTTGTTTCCTGATATATGGCTGGAAGCTTCCGCCAATCCATTCTTCTGTTCGTTGGAGAAGATGGAATTCGCGTCTTCTTTGGTTGTGTGAGGGTCTGCTGGCGTTGCTCGGCCAAGGAAGGGTGGTTGTAGCGACACCGATGATACCGACGATGTATGCGATATGGGCGCTAGTTGCAGTAGTCTTTTGCAATTCATTGTTGAATTGTTTAAACCGTTTGTCGACCCCACCGACGAGTTTTGTGATTGACCATCGTCACTTTCCATCAACTTACTCTCTTCATCACATTCTGTATGAGATGATACTGTTAGAGTAGGCTTGACTTTTGGAAGATTTGGGATTGGCACGTTTTCTTTCTTCTCTAAGAGAGGTAAAGTCTCTGTTGAAGGAGGAAAGGAATACGACCATGCATCGTCGTCATCATCTATCAGTATACGACTGCTCATGCCTTGGGTGTGCTGCTAGTTGGGGAAATTGAAGTTAACATTTGAATGTCACCCGCAAAAGTGATGCGAAGTCGTTCCGCAGCAAGGAGTGAAGACGCAAGATAAACGAGGTGCGACGAATTCCAGAATTACGGAACGAAGTCTTCTTTGATATAGAATCACGAGCATTATGATTACTACTACGTTAACTACTACGACACTGACTACTACTAGATTTGTCTAATAACTAACTATTGTTTAGATTTCCGTGTATATACTGCGAATACGTCAAAACTTGTGCGAGATTAAGGTTGAAAGGAGTTCCACCCTAAGCGAACAGTGAATTTCTAATTCAAAGCAACAATTGGTGGTTTCTGAAGAAAGCGGTAGTAAGTATACGGCGATATATGAGCAGGGTATTTAAATATGACTATGACTATGAACATGAAAATGAATATTCAGCAAACTCCTGATGTATTGATGTAGTTAGTTGAATAGATGAATAGGTGAATGGTTTTCATTACTTTTGATCTAGTTCCCAGTAATCGCTACTTGGGCTCAATATTGTCCCTGCCAATATCAAGTGGTATGAATAGTCCACATAGCTATTCTTTTCAGTGGTCAAATTCACTAATTCTCCACTATTTTAAATACTTCGCTCCGCTCAGTATTCAATATTCTTAATTCACAAATACTTCGCTACGCTCAGTATTTGCCAATAGTCCTCAATCTATAATAAGATAACGTAGCATTAATATAAAAATATACAAGATCTTCTTTCATGACATAAGATTAGAACCACCCGAATAAAAAAGAGTTAAACTCTGAGAATAGAAAGAATGATTGTTTTAAATGCACAGAGAAGGGTCGTTAAACGGCTTCTAAAACAACATCCTTGAAACCAGCATTGACTTTCTTACCCTTTTCTTCGGAAGAGGCTTCGCCGTGTAAGGCTAATAAAGAACCTAAGTCGAACTTTGGTTGTTTCAAGACCTTGACTTTTCTGATGTGGACGTTTTGTAATGGGAAGATGACTTGGGTAGATTTTTCAATTTCACGTCCAATGACTTCTGGAATCAATTTGGAGGTTAATTGGGCCAAGGTGACGGAAGAGACTTCTCTTTGCATAATTTCAATCATCTTTTTTCTGACTTCTCTCAATTTGGAGGATTGAGCGTAAGTGGTCTTCTTGACTTGGTTGGCTTGTCTCTTGGTGAAGGCAATGGCGAAAATTCTCAATACGTAATCGTCAGCGGTCTTTACGGTGACATTGGCTTCAACTAAAGATTGCCATTTTCTGACCAAGGATCTTAATTTGTCAGTGGTGAAGTCTAAACCGTGGAAGTTGGTTAACAAGTTCTTACCTTGTACTTCGTCAACTCTCAACTTGACTTTTCTGTAAGAGTGGTCTTCAGAACCTTGCAAGTCAGCAAGACATACTTCGACAACACGTCCCTTTAATCCATCGGCGGCGTTCTTTAAACCAGTAGACTTGTTGATTAAAGTCTTACCGACATTTCTGTTTTCAAAGGTAGAAGGAGCTTTGATGTCAAACCAATCCTTTCTGGTGAAAGGGTCGACGACCTTCTTCTTCAAACCTTTCTTTCCCTTGGACAATCTCTTATTTTTACCAACAGCCATATTTGTAGTATCTGGAAGAAAGTGAACTGAATATGTCCAGTGAAATTTTTTTTATGTATTGCACCTCATGAAATTTTTCACTTGGGCCGGTAAAATTTTTCATGGTCGGACCTCAGCTCTTAGTTATGGTACAAATCACGTGTATAGCTCTATTTTTATTTCCGACTGGTCGTATGTAGCTAGTGCGAACCCTAGATTTATGTATGTACGATCACGTGTTTATTATTAGGGCTTTAGTCCCGTCATTTACCTTGCTCCAATCTATGCGCTTTAGAAGTCAGAAGAACTTTCCACAATACTAGGATATTATGAGATCTACTTGATCTACTTGATCATAAACCCGCAATTGACCAGGATCATGGACCTCCAGTGAGCCCCTCAAGTCCCTTCAATCCGGTCAAATCTGAAGTCATCACATAGAGTAGTCATCAATACACTCAATTACAATGGTTATGTGCGTTTGAACACTTATCAATCCCTGAAATCAGATCAAGGCACCTTCATCTCTTTAATAATGGTTATTATCGCAGAACATGTTTATTCAACAAACAGAGAGTTCCTATATGCAAGTTATGATATACAAAAATGTTTTTAAAGCCAAAAAACCCATTATAAAATTATGTAAGGATATGGGGGTAGAGAATTGAAAAACGTAGATAAAATCGTTCGGTCATTCGAAACAAGACCATTATGAAGATTTTTTAAATAGGTTTTAATGAGGAGGAAGAACCTATTGGTTTTCAGGACGTAATTTTCTGACTTCCTTACCAACTTGCCAGATTTCCATAGCTCTGATGACCTTTAATTCTTCTTCCAACTTTTCACGGTAGTCTGGTTGGGAGTTGAAGTCCAAGGATCTTTGAGTTTCGGAACCGTTCTTAACAGATTCGTACAAGTCAGTAAAGACAGGCTTCAAGGCATCCTTGAATCTTGGGTACCAGTCCAAGGCACCTCTTCTGGCGGTGGTGGAACAGGCATCGTACATGTAGTCCATACCGTACTTACCAATCAATGGGTATAAAGATTGGGTAGCTTCTTCGACGGTTTCGTTGAAGGCTTCAGATGGGGTGTGGCCGTTTTCTCTCAAAACTTCGTATTGAGCCAAGAACATACCGTGGATACCACCCATCAAACAACCTCTTTCACCGTACAAGTCAGAGTTGACTTCTCTTTCAAAGGTGGTTTGGTAAACGTAACCAGAACCAATGGCAACAGCCAAGGCAATAGCCTTTTCTTCAGCCTTACCGGTGACATCGTTCCAGACAGCGTAAGAAGAGTTGATACCTCTACCTTCCTTGAATAAGGATCTGACGGTTCTACCGGAACCCTTTGGAGCAGCCAAGATAACATCAACGTTAGATGGAGTAACAACCTTGGTCAAGTCCTTGAAGACTGGGGAGAAACCATGGGAGAAGTATAAAGTCTTACCTTCGGTGATCAAAGGCTTGATGGATTCCCAAGTTTCAGATTGAGCAGCATCAGATAACAAGTTCATGATGTAAGTACCCTTGTTGATGGCTTCGTTGACATCAAACAAGTTTTGACCTGGAACCCAACCATCTTCGATGGCAGCCTTCCAAGAAGCACCGTTCTTTCTAACACCAATGATAACGTTTAAACCGTTATCTCTCAAGTTTAAACCTTGACCGTAACCTTGGGAACCGTAACCAATAAGGGCTAAGGTGTCGTTCTTGAAGTATTCCAACAACTTTTCCTTTGGCCAGTCAGCACGTTCGTGGACAATTTCTTCAGTACCAGCAAAGTTGATGGTCTTAACACCACGAATGGCAGCGGAAGCCATTGATTGCTTAGCAACCATTGGACGGGCAGCATTGGCTAAAGCGGATAAGGCTCTCTTGGAAGCAAGTTGTTTAGCACCGTTAGAGGTGGCAGTTCTAGCAAGACGAATAGTTGCGTTTCTGAAAGACATTATTAAAGTTTTCCTGATTTGATTGTAGTGAAGAAGAATTTTTTGTTACGAGAAGTTATTCGCTCCACTATATATACAGAATTTTTCACTACGTCGACACTATGACTAAATTTTTCAGGTCGTGCGGCGGAGAGGAATAGTGGAGATGCCGGTAAAGGACCGGTCGCGGCGTGCTCACTCCGAAATCATGGCGATCTCGATGCACCGGTCAGAGGGCGGACTATCGGAACAATTTCTGTCATACGAAGCGCTCAGAAGTGTTCGGAGCGAATCTGCAACCAAGAGAACATGTCAGCAGACACTCTTCCTGGCTCGACTCATCCATTCCGGTTGCAAGCGATTTGTCCAATCACCTATTGGCATGATCTTGCTGACACTTGCATACGCCGTAAGCTCATTAGTTAACCAGTCAACCATGTAGCTAGTTCGTAAACTCTTGCCATGCACCGAACCTGGCACTGTACCAGTAAATATTAGTTTGGTGTTTTATCAACAATCTATATCGTGACTGTTGGGGACCACGGCTTACGCCTATAACAAAAGTTGGCCGCAAGGTGACCCTACACTACATCCTTGATCGATACGTTTTTGGTGTCTGCGAATCACGACAACTTTGTGTCGACTAATCAAATAAAGGTACAGAATAAGGCACCTTAATTACGAAATCTCTTTAGAAATGTAGACCGCCGGTAAAAACATCTTCACTAATTGATACAAGATGTTACCGAATTATTCATAATTCTTGCCGATATAGGTGCCGCTATCAATACTTCTAAGCCGAAGTTTACTACCCCACTAGAAGGATTATGTCTACTGTGCCGCTACAGTATTGACGGCTGAATTTTTCAACGGGTTGTGAGACCGGCCAGTTGGACTGCGAAAACGGCGCGATTTAGGCAGACCAAGCAATACTGACCAACGTGAGTCAGGGAGTCGTCGAACCACCAATTGGGTAAGAGATGTTCCTATGAACATGTGTGCCCAGATATATCAGATTCCCGCATGGTTTCGACGGACTATTAGATTTATATGATACCCTTCCAATGTGGTTGTTTGTGTGCAGGTCTTGATATCATTCTAGATTTCTATTATTGCAAGAACCACGAACTGGCTAAATGAGAATTGGTAAAAGACTAGTGTATTGCAACTTATAATGGTATGCAATAAAGATATACTTCTATGTAAGAAAGTCGTAAGAGGGCGCAATATTTTAAGATTGTAATTTGTTAAATTTCTGTAAAATCTGGTGAAAAATTGAAAAATTGAAAAATAGGCTGCAAAATAAGATTAGAATTGAATACAACGATCTATTTAATATCTTAGAACCTTTATTACAAAACTTACAAGTTATTTTCAATATAATTTATATTTCTACTGTATAAAGATCAAAAAAAAAGTTTATGAGATAACTAGTGGTCAAACCAGTTAATCACTTTCGTATCGTTATTCATAAACAATTCATGTTCAAAGACTTTGACGTGGTCATCAGTTGACTTCAAGTCCATAACGGTTTCCGTGGGAACCATTGGAGTGGGCTTGTGGTCTATGGTCAAGTCTTTCACCAAGAGATCCAATTCTCCGAATTCTTCGTCGTCCAAATCACACCAAGAAATAGTCGACTTCATGGAAGATTCCACAAGTGAAGGGGCTACCATGCTCATAGGATTGGTGCGGTAAGGAGACTTAGAAGACGATTGGTGTCTTGGGGAATTGGTGATGGGAATGGTGCTGCATGTCTTTGTATATTGGTGCATGTCATTGTTGACTACAGGTTCATCAATGAATTCATAGCTTGAAAAAGTCTTTGAATCCTGTAAGTCGTCGTGGTCCATATCAAACAAGTTGTTGTTATGGTGAGTAAGTTCGTCATATTCGTCGAATTCATCGTCGACAGATAAACCGTAGATCCAGTTTTTATCTAAGTCGGCGACGAACCGTTTGAGGTCGCGTGCTTGTAACTTTTCCTTGAAGGTGGAGGCATCATCTTCTTGATTGCCTACTTTCAAAAGATTCGCGAAAATGTCAAAGCAGTTGGAGTTCATAATAGGGTAAATGTCGTAAAGAATGTGGGGGTTGTTGTAAAACACAAAGTTCTTGAAGTTGTAGTCCGATTGGATTGATGAAGAGTCAGATTGCTTGAATGGACAAGTACGGAAGATAGCAGTAAGCAAGGTGATACCAAACGACCAATAATCCGCATACTTGCAATCATACTTGTCTACCAAGTAGGAAGAGTTATGTCTGATAAAACATTCCGGTGCCATATACTTTTCAGTACCGACATTAAATTCGTCACTAAACTGTTGTTTAGTAGCCAAACCCCAATCGCACAACTTGAAGTTGTCATGAGCATCAATCAAGATGTTTTCAGGCTTCAAATCACGATGGTAGATGTTAAGGGAATGGCAAAATTCAATGGCATTGCAAAGTTGAGTTGACAATTTGAGGATTTCCGAAATGGTAAGAGTTCTTGCATGGACCAAGTCGTACAAATCGCCCTTTGAGCAATATTCAAGCACCAAGATGATATGGTCATCAGTTTCAAAGGATTCTAATAATTGGCAAATATTAAGGTTGCCTTTCAATTCAGAGAGGATGGAGATTTCATTATGGGCAATTTCAATTGAAGATTTCTCACTAGGTGCAGCGTTGACATTATTGAGCTTTGGGATGGCCTTGATCAGTACCTCTGTGTTTGTAGAAATGTCTACAGCAAGAGACACTTTACCAAAAGAACCGTCTTGAAGCTTTCTAATGAACCTGTACTTGTTATTCAAGTTGAATTTGTTAGTTTCGTAAGATGCGTATTCAGTCATGATAAAGTAATAAATGCAAAAACTGTGATATAGTAGATAAAAAGTAAGTCTAATAGACTATAGTAAAGCGCCAGGATTAAAAAATAGACGATGAGAAAGCGCCAGGTCTAAGAAATCACCTCGGAACGGGGAAATTATGGGAAATCAAAGTAGTGAGTTGTTCAATCGTTAAACGCTCAAGTGAACACTATAAAAATCAAATAGGAAGTATAAATGGAAAATGAAGTATAATGGAGAGTATGAATTGGTGATGGAGTCGTAGGGTGAAGTGGTCAGGAAAATGGTTGGTTGTCTAACTAAAACAGATCAGAGTCTTAGATATATGGTTTAGATGATGGTATGAAGATGATGAGGAAAGGGTGGTGGAAAGGTAAAGAGTTTAGTATATATGTAAATTGAATAGGGGATTCTTGGAAGGATCCCGAATTGTTGGGGTTTCTGAGTTGCACACGACAAAAACGACTTCTATGGCGTTCTGCGGCTTTCCCTCGCTATTGTATTACAAACTGATAAGGTGGTGGTGTGGCGGCTCGTGCGACGAGTAAGATGGCGTATGGGGATCGGATATACAACTTGAGTACCTACATCCGACCTATGTGCTTATATATGAGGAATTATTGATGGATGGAGGCTAAACTAAGATCCCGGTCAGAATATCGGTACTCACAAGACCACTGAAAACGGTTGGCTATATGTTACGTATTATCGGTTTCCTAATGAGGAATGTTTGAAGTCACACGACTTCGTGGTACTGATGTTTTAACTGATGTTTTAAAGAAAGGGGTTGCGAATCCTCCAAAAGAAAGGGGAGGTAAGAGCCCCAAGTCTGGATGTAAGGACTACAGACAAAGCTTGGGAGTATTTGTATATGTAGCGTGTCACAATAGAATATGATCGATTGTTATTATGAGTTGTGAGTGATGTTTTAGACTTGTATTACAATTCTAGAGCCATTGTTTAAGGAGAGGGATTATATTTCAAGAGCTTGTATCAGAACAGACGGAGTAGCCTCACATAGTCTAAATTAAGGAATTATGGAGTCATATCTAGATCAAAATCAGATCCGTTAGCTGTTCACACCCAACGGAATGGTTATTGTAGTCTCTTCTACGTGGATATTATCAATGATTTGCAACCACTAAGGGGTTATGGAAGATTTAGTACAAAAGCATAAAAGTTATAGCGACAAACTTAATCAGGAAGGTTTTAAAATCCCACACCCCATCGACTGAAACAGGTCGAGTTGAATTGTGCATGATCTATCTGGAGATTATCGTCAGATATTCCTGGAAAACTATGAAACAAGGAGCGGACTTTAGAACTTGGTTCTCAACCGTTTTATCAATTGTTTGTTCCGTCTATGGGAGTTTTAGTAGCTATAACAAGAAGTATCTAGCCGAGATGCCAACGTTCAGGGGTGACATATCTAGACACATAGAATTAATCAATAATTTATACTTTTTCAATTAAGCAAATTTAGTTTCAACTGATAATTGCAACGGGAAAAACAACGTAGATTAGCTAATTGAGTTAGCAAATAATTGTTCAACTCGACACTACTCTTATACCTACAGTTTGCAATATCGCTCAATAAATAACATTATATTAAAACTCTGGACTAAGACGAGGAGGTAAATTAATTGTCAGGAAAATCCATATCACATTATATTTCCAAGTACTTCGTTGGTAGAATGGAATCGAACTTATTTTAAACCGATATAGAATAGTTGTTGAAGTAATTGTAGAAAACGAACTTGTTTCCATTCATACTGGGCCACTTAAGCCAATAATTCGTCAATCTTAGAAGTAAGAGATAATGGCTTGGTTAAAGAACTGTGTCTTTCAACAACGTTACCATTTTTGTCAATCAAGAATTTCTCAAAGTTCCACTTGATTCTGTTTAATCCTAAAACACCACTCTTTTTAGACTTCAAGAATTTGTATACTGGGTCTTCTTTTGAACCATTGACTTCAACCTTTCCTAAAACAGGAAAAGTAACTCCATAGTTCAATGAGCAGAACGAGGCAATCTCTTCAGAAGTGCCTGGTTCTTGGCTACCAAATTGGTTACATGGAAATCCTAAGATTTGGACATCCTTGTCAGCATACTTTTTGTTCAACTCTTCCAATTCTTTATATTGAGGAGTAAATCCACACTTGGAAGCAACATTGACGATCAAAACAACTTTGCCTTTAAGATCAGCAAATGGATATGGTTGATTATTGGCATCAACTGGGGATAAATCGTAAAATGTAGACATGTTAGAAGTGTGTTTGAATTGAAAACGTTTTGCTTTCGGGGGGACGATATGGGGTTTTATATGAATTTTTTGGTACCCCAAGTCACGTGACGGGGCTCATCTTTTAAAGAGAAGATTGCTTTCACTACAGCTTTAAGTGTGAAGAAGGTAGTTGAGCTAGCAAACCATATTCTCTTCCCCATACGTCACTAGTTGCACAGCCCATAGCAGTAAGGACAATTCGGATGAAAACCTTTCTCTACTTATTATGTCTAAACTTACAAAAGCTGCGAATATTTCGATCTAGACCGTTTGAGCTGCTTACGTTATTATACAAATTACCCAAAGAAGACCCAGCTAAGCCGAAATACTTCCAAATATTACAACTTGGTAATCAATGTTGCGATAGCTTAATGACTAGTGGGAAATACCTAGAACCTAGTAGCCGATGGTGGATTTTCAATACATCGATTCCATGATTCTAAGAATATTTTAAGTTGACGGAGCTTTTTGAAAACACGGCTATATTCTCACTTTAGAGTCCCATAATCAGATCTACGTTATGGATCCCTAAATTGCGCTTTGTATTTTATTTCAACAAACCACGCAATGAACGGCTCTAAACCAATACCTGTATATAAAATTATAGCCGAGCACGGCTGATAGATCCTAAACTATTCATGCTTATGAAAGTACTTGTTAATCGAGACCTAAGACTTATAAGGTCCAGACACTAGAATCACTAATATGTTGTAGAAGGGTGTTTCAACTTGTTTCAATTCAGAAATCCTAAAGTTAAGTGTGTCTTCTTAAAAGGACAAGGTGGTCTTCAACGAGTGAGATCAACCTTCGAATAGAGCGACTCTTTAGTACTACATACTTTCTACATACAGATATCGTCTCAGTCTAGAAGATGTCAATTAATTTTATACAAGGGTACATCTCCTTATTGTTTTATACAAGCAATTGGCAGAATTAAACACAGTCTAATATGGTCTTGATCGACGATTTCATTGGAAATGTACGACATGGTAGTTTTGTTTACCAACTCTGACCAATAGTAACTTTCCATCGATAAGATGGTTGTCTTTGTCAAAATAAACCACGTCTTCAGGATCTTCGAATTGATCTCTTTCCAAACCCAAGTAGATTCCTCCGGATTTGATCAAGGTTTTAGTTTCTCTCTTTGACTTTCCGAGGATTTTGGATAAAAGCGTACTCATCTTTAAATCTGAAATATCTTCGAATTCATCGTACCTGTAATTAACCAATACTCCCGATCTTTGGAAGTTTGAAATCAATTTATCAGCCGAAAGTTCGTCATCAAACGGTTGGTCTGGGGTTGGAAATAAGAAACCTGTAATATAAGCCATTTCTTCACCAACTCCAACACCATGTATCAAATCGACTACTTCTCTTGCCAAGATACGCTGGGCAAGTCTCAACCCAGGGTCTGCTTGATGACGAGGAATAATTTCAGTTTCAATAGTTTGCAGGGGTAAGAGCGTAAATATCTTCAACAATTTATTCACCATTTCATCAGGAGTATTGATGAAGTACTGATACAACTGGAATGGGCTGGTAACAGCCTTGTCGATGAATACAGCGTTACCAGCAGACTTTCCAAACTTTTCTCCAGTCGGAGTAGTTAATAACGGCACCGTCATTCCGAACGTTTGCTCGTCTTTTTTCGTATTTTCATGTCTTTGTAATCTAGAAATCAAATCGATCCCGGCTGTGATGTTTCCCCATTGATCATTTCCACCTACTTGCATGTTAACATTCTCTACTTTGAACAAGTGCCAAAAATCGTAGGCCTGCAAGATTTGGTAAGTAAACTCATTAAATCCTAAACCCTGCTGGGACAGTAATCTCGACAGGATAGAATCACGCCCCAACATCGACGATACTCTAATATGTCTACCGTAATTAGCCAAGAAGTCTAACATCTTGATGGATTGCCACCAACTAGCATTGTTAGCGGTAGAGATCTCTCCAGTTTTCACTGGGAAGTTTCTCAGTTTTGCATATTCAACACCATTCTGTAAAAAGCTGGTGATTTGGTTTTGAATCTGAACAACGTTATCCACACGATCGTTCTCTGCAAGTTGAGTTCTTTCCGTAGAACGACCACTAGGGTCACCCACCGCGCCAGTAGCGCCACCAACTAAGCCAACTACACCATGACCCCGAATATTGAAATGAAGCAAAACCATTAATGGCAACAAGTTCCCTAAATGCAAGGACTTTGCAGTTGGATCGGCCCCACAGTACAACTTGAATTTCTTTGTGCTTGAACTTCTAGTGAGCTCGAACAAATCATCAGTAGTTATGGATTCAACCAAATAACGAGACTGTAAGTGTCCCACTAACGAAACATTCAAGTCTGGTTCATGACTATCTGCTTTGGCCAATTCTTGGACGCTAGGAATTATGGTTACGGTTTCAGGCTGTTCAACGGTTACTTCTGTTGTCTGAGTTGAGTTGAGTCTTCTACTCTGAGAGAGTGCGCCTCTCAACCAGAACGACCGATTAGTTGCTAGTATTCGTTGTGTGAGCATTTGCAGTCTATACATTTCTTTCTTTAGTTGTCGCTCTCCAGTAATTTTCAGGTTGAATAGAATCCGGCATATAAAATGTGGAATATATGCAAATTCATTTTTCTCCGATGGAGATGGTTGTATCTTTCAAACGACTATTCACTTCAGCTACATAGACTATAGGAGGCCATGTCCAACAACGCCATAATAAGTTCCAATGGAATGGCAACGGAGGCCAACAAGAAAAGAAAGAGAAAAAGAAACAACTCGAAGAAGGGTGGACAATCTGAAACCTCATCGCATGATTCGAATACCAACCTGATTGTAGTTCCAACCCCAGTAAAGATTCAAAAGAATAAGAAAATAAAGTTTGATGATGAGCATATAGAAAAAACAGAGAATATTATAGAAAAAAGGAAAAATACAGAGGTTGCAGACCAAGAAGAAAGCCCAGTTCAAGAAAGTTCAGTTCACGAAAGTTCAGTTCACGAAAGTCCAGTTCAAGAAAACCCAGCTCAAGAAATTGATATAGAGGCTGAAGAGGCAGAGGAAGATCAAGAAATACTTCCAGTTAGCAAGAAACAACAAAGAAAACAAGCCAGAAAAGTAGTTTATCAAGATACGGACGATGAAGAAGAGGATGGAACAAGAAGCAATGCATACCATAAACTTTCCGAAACCACCAAAGCCCAGCTTCTTAAGAGATCTAACGAATTATTTGAAATTCGTCAACAATTACCAATTTACCAACACAAGACCACCATTATTGACTACATAAGCAAAAACCAGGTGACTGTAATCATTGGTGAAACGGGTTCTGGTAAATCTACACAGATCCCCCAATTTTTGATGCCTTTGAATAAGAAACAAATTGCAGTCACACAACCTCGTAGAGTTGCTGCAGCATCTTTAGCGGCCAGAGTCAGTGAAGAATATGGATGTTCCTTGGGTCAAGAGGTTGGTTATCAAGTTAGATTCTCCAACATTACCAATCCTTATAAAACAAAGTTGAAATACTTGACAGATGGTATGCTTTTGAGAGAACTTATGATGGATGCAAAGTTGTCCAAGTACTCCACCATTATACTAGACGAAGCCCATGAAAGAACTATCCTTACTGACCTTATCATGGGTTTTTTGAAACAGTTGATAGTCTCCAAGCAAAGAACCGATCTTAAGGTGATAATTATGTCCGCTACCTTAAATGCCGAATTGTTCAGCAAATTCTTCGACAATGCGCCTGTTTTGTTTGTTGAAGGTAAGATGTATCCTGTTTCCCAGTTCTACTTGTCTGACAAATCAGAGGATATTGTCGATACTATGGTCAGAACCATTATTCAAGTCAATAGATCTGAACTTGAAGGTGATATACTATGCTTTTTGCCTGGTCAAGAGGAAATTGATAATGCCGTTTCAACCTTACAACAACTTGCACCCGAGCTACCAAAAGATTCTCCATTAATCGTGCCATTACCTCTTTACGCAGCGTTGTCACCAGCTCAACAGGCCAAAATATTCGAAAGTTTACCAAAAAGAAGAAGAAAAATCATCCTTGCCACCAATATTGCAGAAACTTCCATCACTGTTAGTGGAGTGAAATATGTCATCGACTCTGGACTTAGAAAAGTAAAAGTCTGGAAACATCAATTGGGATTATCCACGTTATTGACGACCCCAATCTCGCAAGCTTCTGCCAAACAAAGAGCTGGTAGAGCTGGGAGAGAGAGCGAAGGGAAAGTTTTTCGTTTATACCTGGAAAACGTCTTTCTGAGCCAGTTACCGAAACAACAAGAATCTGAAATTATGAGAAATGACATTATACTTCCAATCTTGACTCTCAAAAAAGCCGGTGTCGATGATTTATTGAACTGGACTTGGTTGGAACATCCTGGCCAAGAAGCGATTTTGAGTGCCTTGAATACATTGTACTCGTTAGGAGCATTAAACGACTCTGGAAAGATCACGTCTCTCGGTTACAAAATGGCAGTCTTGCCCTTACCTCCACAATTATCGGTCGTTTTGATCACAGCTATGGAATTCAAAGTATTGGCACCAGTTATTGATATTGTGGCGTGTCTTTCCGTGGATAACTTGATCTTGAATGTTGGAGGTGGAAATGGTGAACTTCGTGACGAAGTCAACTTCAAGAGACGCCTGTTCTGTCCGTTAGGATCTAGATACGGTGATTTAATATGTTTGAAGGAATTCTTTGACCACTACCAAGCCATGACGGCCAATCCCGGAGAACTCAAGGCGTGGTGTAAGGATTTACATTTCAGTTACAAGGGATTCAAAAACGTGATGAAAGTAAGACATCAATTGAAAGAATATATGATTGCAACTATTAAACAAGACGACAGTTTGAAGAACAACGAAAAAGAGTCTTTATTGAGAGACGCAAGAGCCCAGCTCGATGTCGATACCAGTGACGACGAGGACAATTTCACCATGAGTGCTCCGTTGGACATTCCTTTGATATTGAAATCATTCTTGAAGGGTTACATCACAAACACCGCTGTCGGAATGCCCGATAGATCCTACAGAACATTCAATTCCGGACAATTAATTAGCATTCATCCTTCATCAAACTTGTTTGGTAAATCCAACTTGGATGCTATTATGTATATCGAATATGTCTTTACATCCAAGGGGTATGGTAGAAGTTGTTCAGTCATTGAGCTAAGCTGGCTTCAAGAGATTGCTCCTCATATTTTAGGTGCTTCCAAAATCAATGTCCACGAGTAACATAGTTCAAGATGATAGAATATCATGCCAACCACTGAGCATTATATAAGACTTTACTAATAGAGTTATACAATTATTATACAGATTTAGAAACGATCAAGTCAACTTAAACTCAATACGACTTAAATCATGGAAACAAAAAATATTTATTGAAGTAATCGAACTTTAATATTGTTACTTCTCTGGATCTTTATTGCAAGTTCTGTGATCAATTTACTTTGCTTCACCCAAGACTTCATCTACCGCTTCAATAACCTTTGAAAAAACACTCTTATTTCCGGCAATTACTCCCTTTGAATTCAAAAGTCTTCCTTCTCCAAAGTTCAACTCCTTACCAGTGACATCACCAACTTGTCCACCACTTTCATAGACCAAAATGTTTCCTGCAGCATGATCCCAAATCTTTTCACGATACGTTTCACTCACAGGCAACCTCAAATATATATCAGCTTGGCCCTTGGCCAACACACAATACTTGACTTGGGAGTCCATGTTGATAGTTTGTCTGTGAACAGTATCTGAATCAAGGCCCAAAATCCCTTTGATTTTAGACTGAGTAGAATGAGAAGAATGTCCCTTTTCTACACCTTCAACGACTTTCAACTCAGATGGAGAGGTCGTTTGTTTCATTTTGATATTCTGTTGCAAAGCCAACGGAGTGAAATCATTCTCTTCAAACAACGCAGTATAAAAGGCTCCGATTCCTTTGACAGCAGAGAATAATCCTCCAACGACACCAGTTTGATTTTCGTTGGAAAGAATAATATCTGGCAAGTTTGGACATCCAATAACTCCTAAAACGACCTTACCGTCTTCGATCAAGGCTAAACAAACAGCAAATTGGTCGCCTCTAAGAAACCCTTTTGTCCCATCAATAGGATCCAAGGCCCAAAATCTTCCCTTGCTTCCACCTTGCGAGTTTCCCAAATCAATGCTATCGAAAATTATAGGCAATTGATCAAGTCTTCCGAGACGAGAATCCAATTTTGCAGTCTGATCTTGTACCTCGGTTATGATCTTCAAGATCTTTGAATTGAGGGAGTTTGCTTCTTCAGTTTCTATCCTAAGAGTATCAGAATCTTCCTCTCCTACAATTTCGTCCTTTGGGAAATTCAATTTGATAGCGTGGTTGATTATGGCTTGAGCAGCATAATCTCCGATTGTCACAGGAGATTTGTCATCTTTGGTTTGTGTGCCAGATTTTCGGGTAGAGGCGATTGAATCACTGAGTTTCTTGGTTAACAATGACGCTCTCTTGACCGCCAATGTAGCAATCTCTAATTCCTTATAGTAAGGATGATTCAATGGAATTGTAGTCATGGTACGTCTGAGACCAGTGGATGTTTGTAGACGCTGAGCGGTGCTTCTAAATACCGGAAGAATGAGAGATTTAAACGTAATTAGCGAAATAATTAAGAATAAGATCGAAAATGTCCTGAACCGAAAGAATCTCATATTGTTCCATTGATTATGGGTATGAAAATGGTGATATTTGTGGTGTGCGATCACGTGATAAATACAAACGATTAGATCAAATATTTATGGTACGAACCAATTAAAATAGAAAAGGTTATTAATATTTACTATTGACCCACAATGGCACAACTTCATATTGAAGACGTAGATCTTGACTTAAATCTTCAATTATTACCAGTTAAATTCGTCGATTTGCACCCACTATTATCGTGCGCGTCCCAACAACTCTGTTATACCCACTGATAGGAAGGATTCATTGAAAGCAAAGAAATATCACAACAGCATTCAATAGAAAGAGTTTCTTGTAATTTCAGGATCTCGTTTTCGAATTTCCACGATATTCCCGTTAGATTTCTTGGATATCTCGATAGATTTCGTAAAGAGGCTGAACAGGTTTCTTGGATCTTCTTGGGCTCTAACCACAAATTTATATTGCTGAATGAAGTTATAGTTACAGAATCCCAAGTAAATATATCTGACACAGACTCCAATCAAAGTTCAATCTTACTATTTGGTATCTAACCAGACTCACTTAATTAAATAAACTCGCACTCTCAAACCGAACTTGGAACCACAAATTTGGAACCTCAAATTCCTTTACTAAATCCATAGCCCTGAATCATCTCCAGGCATTGGCATTACTTCACATCTATGGTTGTTCATAAGGGCCTCATAGGGTTGGCCATATTAAGCGGACTATGTATAGTGGTAGAGCTATTACCGGTGATATCAGTTCCTATAACGCCGGTTTCTAATGGGATTTATCTTGCAAATTATCGAAACTACACGTTTGGAGTCTTTGGGATCTGTGACGTTGGGTCGGGGGTCTGTTCCCTGCCAAAGATAGGATATCCCTCCGTCAACAATTCATTCTATAATCTAGTCTCAGCACCAGAACCTGGGGTGCGGCTCCCTTCAAGCGTTACTTATACCATCTCCAAATTACTAGTGGTTCACGTAATCTCATTTGGCTTCTCATGTTTGCTATTCATTATCGTGTTGATAATAGTAATTCTACAACACTACGAAGATTTCGATAATGTCCCTCTTAAAGAGAGGGTCCATGAACCCAACAAGCGACAAAGCATTGACTCGAGCCAGAGCAAAATGAAGAAACGAGATTTGACTCCATATATTAATTTGATGTTGACCATAACGTTACTCTCGTTTATATCAACATTATTGGGGTTTCTAGCAGACATTCTACTCTTTGTGCCTAATCTCAGTTACTTGGGTTGGATCCAGTTGTTTCCGATTATTGTTCTTTCAATCATCGCAGCGATGTTGTGTTTCTTGAAGAGAGCAATCTCCTCACGAAAATACCTTGAAAACCATCATAGGTATGAGAATGATGATATGAGAATGCGGAGGAATGTGGTAGATAGTCGGTGGAATGATGATGCAAGTGATGATGGATTTTTCGTCTATGCCAACGAGTTCAATCAAGATCAGAACCAGGAAACCATGAATTTAAATACCGGGTTTGAAAATCACGATGAAGATGTTTCTTTGAATTCAGAGAGGATTGAAAGAGACATTGAATTGGATGTCTTGCGACGTTAATGTCTCCACTAGAAGAAAATATGACTTTTCAATAACCACACTACAAACGTCATATCAGAAGTATTAATGAAAGAATTTTAATGGCTGTACCTGGCGAGTAGTGGAATGAACATGCATATATTCCAAGATCATTTGAACTAATGGGTGAGATGAATGGTCAAAATGTATAAAAACTTGATTCACAGAATTATCCTAGATAAAACGCACTAATTACTACTCTAGTCTTCTAGAAATGATCTCCAAACTGATCGATTTTAGATTTACTTAGCGTGTGGTACAATCTACTTCTGATTTTGTTCCTCCTGTACACATACTCTGACTTTGATAGTCTACTTCAGGTTCTAGTTAATACGTTATTATTCAGTTATTATATACAATTTATAGAAGGTCATTATATTATGCCCTCACATATGCTGGGGTATCTTTCGTTCAACAAGTTGGTGGTCTCCGGGCTCAAAGTGATGCTGTTTTCAACAACCAACCTCCTTAGAAGCATGGAAAGTTGTATATGTTTATCGCTCTCTGACGACCCTTGCTGTATTTCCATTAACTTTAAAACTATGCTTGATTGTGATTTCGTAAGTGCCTTCATTCCTCTCTCGGTACTTTCAGCCAAGCTCAAGAATTGAGTCAAATCAGTGATATCCCTAACCACATGTTTCAACAAAATGTTGAAGCTTGTCAAAGTCAACCCACTATGGAAAAATGCAGGTTTCAAGACACTTAAATCTCTCAACATCCCATCAGTATTACCACCCGTAAACATCTCATCATATGTAGACAAAAAAGCGTTCATGGTTTCGGTGGTAGGACAGATTTGATGTTTATGAATCAATATTTTCAAGATGTTGCTGGACTTTTCAAGATTTCTTGCCATAGTCAACAAAAAGGCAAGTTTATCGAGACGGATTGGATCCAACTCAGAAATGCTCGATTCAGAGAGCTCGCCAACTGCTTGTGTGAAGTCATTGAATACAGAAAGCTTGGTTTGAAGTGAAGATACCTTGGAGTCGTACAAATTGTCTATGAGCTGGACCATAATCTCCTTTAACCCTTGGCCCGATGAGTATTTTATATTTTCTTCAATAAAAGCTATCAAGTTTTCAAACGAGTCGGCGTTTTGTCTAACTTCGTCTGTACGAGCAAGAAAACACGATAAATATTCGAAAGTTACAGCCTGGGCCAATTCTGTAGGAGGAAGAAGACCCTGTAATTTCTTTTCACTATTTTCGAACGACTTCAACGATTTATATAATGAGTGGAGGGATTCTGGGGTGTATATAGAAGACGAAGCCTCTGAATCGACGAGAGAATCATACTTTTTTTGAATCTTCTCATCGACAACTTTATTGGAAAACGTGAAAGGCGAGTCTGTGACATCCAAGTCTTGGAGATTAACGATCTGCTTATTGAACAACTGGATCCACTCTGTCACTATCGATGTGAATTGTAAATTCGCTACGGATGTAGCCTTGGTGGGGTCGGTGGACACAAGTGCATGTTCTGGGTCACCCATAAATGGAGACTTGTTGGCTAAAACAGTCACCAAAACATCATTCAACAGAGGTCTCGTTATTATGTCTGCAATATGATCTGGTCTGGGTATTTCGTGATGATATTTAACAAGATTTTCCACTGGTGGTTTCGACGGAATTGCTGCCTTATTCTGCAGTGGAGTCAATTTTTCACTTTCAAAAAGATGTTTCTGTTCATTAGGAATAAGCAGTAGTGGTAGGTTCATGTAATGTCTTACGGATCTCAACCCTCTAGGTATTGTTACCTTCGACATCTGTAGTAGGTAGTCTTGATCAAAGTTGGTTGAGTCTGAAAAATTTCATAATTTATGTGAAGGAACGAGTAAATACAATTTGGGATCATGGTTGTGAGAATACGAGATTCAGATATAAGTTACGATGTGGTGTCAGGATGTAGTGTCGTCGTAAAGATATCAGCAAACCAGGAATTTGAACTTCAGTTCCTCAGTTGAATCATTTTATGCATACTTCTTAAAATCTGCTCTATGGCCGGGCCAACAACCAAATTGAAGTCGGATTCAGGGGACTTACGAACCATTCTCCAGTCGTACCCACTTGATGAGAGCTAAGTGAACTCGTAAAGTAATAAACAATCACAGATCTTTCATCAAAAATCGTGTAAAATGGTAGTCTAATATTTGTTTTAGATCTGTTTGATAATTTCGCAACCAATTATATAAGTAAGGTGAGTAAGAATTAGGAATTCGGTATTATCAGATGACTGCATGAAATTTTTACTAATACTACTCACATCTTCCATAATTGTGGTTGGGACCTCGATTGAATCGTATGGATTTGACTCAATCAAACAGTTCGACCTTATCAAGTTAGAACGATCAGAATGTGCTCAACAAGCAGTCATTGAAATCTTGCCATTTTGCATTACTGGAAATACTTTAACTTCTGGTATGAGACGGTCTCTGGCGACAAAGTTGGCAATATGTGAGTTCGAACTGACCGGAATCGTATATCCTCTCAGTTGTAAGAACCTCACCACTGACCGAGAAGAAGCATTGTGTATTATGGATTTGGAAGCATCACCTCAATTTTGGACGACTTTCAGTGGATACTATCGCGACGTCCATACCATTTGTTATGAAGAATCGTTGCCGTACGAAAAAGAACAAATAGTTGATTTGTTTTCGAATATTACCAAAGTATACAAATCCTTTTATGATGAGATGAAAGAGTCTCAAGTTTATTCTGAGAAAGCTCAGACAGATCTTCAGGGCCGTTTTGATGAAATGGTGATAATTTTCAACAATATGGTTGAGGAACTGTATAGGAATCAGCACGGAATGAATGAAGAATTTAGCGATTTCAATGCCAATCTCGGGATAATTCTAGAAAATGCTTTGGAAATTATAAATGATACGACATCCACATCTACTGTAAATTTGCAACTCATCGGAGCACACCTCAGTTTTTTTGCAGCCGAAATGGAACAAGTCGCAGATTCTGTTTCAAACCTCCCAGTAGATTTGCATCACTTACAGAATCTAGTTCTAGATAGTTATGAAGTTCTCTCAGACAAAAGCAAAGAGTATCTTGATGAATTGATGAATACGATGGAACGGGCCAACTCCATCTCACAATATAACCAAGACTTGGCCCTTGGTATTAATTCCGAGCTAACCCTCGCCAATAATTTGGTGACCAATTTGAACATTAACTCTTTACTCGAAAACATCACGACTTTTCTAAACTCTGAGCTTGAAATATCTGTACAAGAGTTGAATGTGTTGATGGATGACTTCCTCAATTCTAGCTTCCATAAAATCGATTCAAAGATGAATGAGACTTTTCTGAATTTAGAATCTTTGAATCTGGGGTTTGACATGATTCTCTCGGAGTTCAATAGTCTAATTGGGTTTATATACGATGGGATTTCGCTGGTGAGTAGAATCTCTATATTTGGGGTATCTAAATCAATTTTTTCCAATTTGGGTATGTTTGGAACGTATTTCTTGAGATTCTTAGTTCTCTGTATACTAGCTCAAGTATTAATAGTGACGTTCTTCGTTAAAAAAGTTGCAAAATTCAAGATTCTCTCGATTTCAAACATCAGTGGATTAGTAAAGATACTAGCTCTATTGCCATGTATAATTAGTGGAATCGTTATGGCAATGATATTCATAAGATTGGTCTTGTCTAGAGAGAAATATAGAGACCCCCATCCTATTTTAGATGCTCTTCCTATTTTAGATGCTCTTCCTATTTTAGATACTCTTCCTATTTTAGATACTCTTGGACAGGTGTAACTAAGATAATTTCATGTTTCCAAAATAGCCTAAAGAGTTATGATACTTCTAATGATTCTTGAAGGGATCGTTATATGGTCAGTGAAGTAGTACCTTTACCTCAGTAAATACTGATTATTTTGTACACAGACAGGGAGATACTAATTGCTACAAATTCTTCTTATTTGGCTACAAGCAAATTTGACTGATGGCGACTATATTACAGTAACAGAAGATATAAATATAAATCATCACACTGTTTAGATTCGTATTATCCTTAGTGCTACGTCTTTAAGTCGTCCTAAGTATTTGTGTTCTTATCACACTAGCTGTCAAAAGTTCCTTACATAATCACAATTAAATTCAAAACGAGATGACTCTAGTCAAGATTATGATTCTTTGCAGAAGATGATGGACTACACGCTGTTTATTACCAAATTTGTTCTTGTTGCCAGTTTCTGGTGTCTGACAATTGGTAGCGCTGTTGGTATGCCAACAAACAATTGGTTTGATGGCATCGAAATCCCATTTGGCCGTTCGGTGCTACCTCAACCAATTGATCGTGAAATATATAACAACCTATTCACATACGCCCACTTGATTGATATTTCATACTGTGTGTCAAACGTGAACCAGATCTCGGAACCGTTCAATTGTGAATTGGACTGTCAGAAACGATTTCCAAATGTTACTCTAGTTCATCAGTGGTATAATGATGATTCAGATTGTGGATATATTGCAACTACAACCTCCAACATTTTCAATTACAACTTGTCTTCCGAAGGCAAAAAGACCATCATAGTATCGTTGAGAGGAACGCATTCCTTCTTTGATTCGTATACGGATATAAAAGTAGATATGATGCAATACTCGAATTTGCAGCAATCGCTACCGTATTGTGGGCGCAAGTGTATGGTTCACAAAGGATTCTTTGAGTATTTTGCGGCAACGCTTTTGCAAATCCACGATGTATTGGATGATGAATTGTCTACTGACGATTATGAACTTATAATTGTGGGCCATTCCATGGGAGGGAGTGTAGCATTATTTCTTGCACTACATTATCTTGATCTTGGTTACGATAAGCTCACATTGGTAACTATGGGCCAGCCTCTAGTAGGAAATAAGGAGTTCGTGACCTGGGCAGACGAAGTCTTAGGTAGCCTAGAAAAGCCAGTTCATAATACCTTCCATAGGAAATATTTCAGAGTTGTCCATAAGAATGACATTGTCACAACTATTCCCAAAACTAATAATTTGATGAATTCATATCATCAATTTGATAATCAAATCTATCTCAATTGTTCAGCGACCAATTCTGAACCTTCACCCGATGAAGTGGTTGATTGTGTTTATGGAGATAATCAAAATTGCATAAAAGGAGACTTTCAACCTATAAAGATGATTGAAGACGTGAACCGGAACTATTACTTTTCTCATAATACATACTTTAGGAAAATGGGTCTCTGTGGAATGAAAATTTTCAATCAAGAAGCCTCACTTAGATAGTACAGGTGAATATTATCTTAGAGATAGGAACACTATCTCGTGAATCCAAATTTTGGATGGTCATCATCATCATCGTCATCAACATCAACGCTTACTTGCATAAAGGCTTTATTCGAATGACTAGCTTTAACTGGTTTAGCTTGCGATTGTGAATCCTCGTCTACAAACAATGTAGGTTGTTTGGATCTTGTTCCTTTTTTCCTATATGATTGTTCATCATCCGAATCGTCGTCTTCATCAACAAATAAACCATCGGAACGAAATCCTTTAACTTCGTTCATTAATCCACTAAAATCTTTGGACAACTTCTGCTCTGCATTTGAAATATCAATCACTCCTCCTGCTTTGGAGTCAACAAAATTGATTTCATTATCTATTGTAACAGTGCTTAAATCGATGAAGGATCTTGTAACAATAGATTCCAACTTCATGTTTTTGTTGAACTTCTTGAAGTTCTTACGTCCATTGTATTTCGGATTAGTATCGAGCCTGGAGTTTGGGGGTGTCCGCAATTTAAATTCGATTTCTTCAACAATTGCCAAATTGGACAATTCACTTACAACATCCAGCTTAGTATTATCGATCCCAAGTTCTTCATTTGTTGTCTTTGTAGCATCTTCTTTAGTTCTTTTAATAGCATCTACCAATGAAACCTTTGGAACATATTTCCGCATCTTGTTTGGCTGTAGTTCTTCAACATCGCCTAGAGGTCGTTTTTTATAGAGAGGTTTATCGACCACCTCGGCAGTTTCTATTTTATGTTCTTCAATTATATTGTTGGTTTCATTTTGAGTATCGAGAGGAATGGTAGACTTGAGATTCTCATCAATTTGTAAACCATTTGGAGTAGTTTGAATAGTTTTAGATGTTTCTGCAACATCTGGACTCGTTGAATTAAGATTCTCGTCTACTTGTACAACATCTGGAGTAGTTGAAATTCCTCTATCTATTTGTGCAGCATCTGGTTTTTGAGAAGTAGCATTGAAATCAAAGAAATGCATCTTACTAACCTTTTCGTATTTTCTTCTTTTCCTCAGTGATGGTTGTGTTGGTGGTTCATCTATATGTTCACGTTTCAATTCAGAATAGAAACTTAAATTATCCGTAGAGACATTTTTTATACTGGCGAAGAGGTCGAAATATGTTGAAGGTTTCACGCCAAGGGTGTTGAAAATTGTAGATAACTGATCACTCTTACAATCCATTATTAGACACTTTGGCTTGCCTTGGGATTGTATATCTGCTATAAGGCCCGCTTCGTCTCCAGTTGTCAAATTTATAGATTTGCAGTTTATGTGTTTTAGCAAATTCTCATGCTCATGGTTGAAGTCAACGACGTGAATACCGGAGAAAAGTGTAGACCGTTTAGAGTTAGGTAATAGATAGGAACTAGAAGCGAACCTCGTAAAATCTAGCTCTAGAAACCAATCGTTTATATTACCAGTCAATGCTGTGTAATACCACTTCCGATTTAGAATGGGTAATCCTTTAACCAATGCAATAAGAAGTGGTTCATCTTCTTCCTGTGTCAGAATATCAGATTTCCCTTCGTAATAATGTGTTGCTTGTGCAACGTTCTTGGTGAGCCGCAAGTCTATGCCCTTGGAACACAATTCCGTTATTTCGTCCGGGGAGTAGAGAACGAAATCGTGCCATTCAATTACCAACACTGTGTGTTCTTTATTATCATCCATTTTAAGTTTGATTTCTATTCGAGCTTGTTTAGTCAAGTCTATCCATATTGGGTCTTTGACTCCCTTGCTAAGTTTATAGACATCTTCATTTAAGACCGAACGAGCTCGGGACAAGACGCCCACCTTTAGCGATGTATTTGATTCATATTCATGAACGTCTATACTTCCAACATTAAACTCCAATTGGTTTCTAGAAACCAATCCACTGTTCACAACGAAATCACTCTCAAAGTCACGTCCGACAGTGTATCGAGTATTTGGTTTCAACCACTTTGTCACTGTGAGTTAGAATCAGAAAAGTGATAAATCGAGTCAAACTGAGCTGTAATTACTATAGCAAGTATCTGAAAAATACTTACGTATCGTTCCACCATCATGATGATTTATGATCCACATCGACGTAGAGTCGGTCAGAAGTAATGAGTTTTAAATCGACCAATTTGCAGTTCAGTGCGAATTTGAAGATCTTGAGATTTAGAGATCCAGACAGTTTTCATCATTACTTATCTAGACTCTTCTATTGACTGGTTATTAATAACTCTGGATCTAGATCGCCCTTGCCATAATTAAAATATGTGACCAAGCCAGTAGAATGAACTTGAACTATAATGTCAAGAAATACAGTGAGATCTGAACCAGCAGAGGTGATATATAAACTGTAAACTCTGGGAGTACCGTCAAAGCAAGTTAGATCTTACCTTATTTCATCGTCTGAAATATCTCGTCTAACATTTCTACACGTTGGCTCGGTAACTTCACTACGCTTGGTTACTACACTAGACTGTATCAATGAAATAAATTGTTATGCTAAATATACATGAGATTTAAGCCTTTTGAGGTTTTTGAACCTTACTAGGTTTAGTGTTATTCGACTTTGAAGATTTTTTAAGAATCTTTGCAACTTCTTGGGCATCAGCAAATTCCAACAAACCCTTTTCGAATGGAGTAACTTCATCCTTGGTGACTTCTGAAGGCTTGATGTTTTCAAGGACATCAGATTCTTCATATAAGTTCTCAGTGTAGTACAATGGTAAAGCAGGAGAAAGTTTGGTCTTCAACATGACACTCTTTATGGACTCTTTATCAAATGTGACTAAAACATCTTGCAAGTTTTGAGCCAATTGGGCTTGTGTGAAGTTAGAATTTATGGAACCGATCTTGACGACAACGGTGACACCCATTGGAGGCAAGAACGAAGTACTGGTTAAACATTTGTTCAATTGGTTCTTGAGGGTGACCAAAGATAATTCCTTAGGATTCTTGGTGGAAGTGACTCTAACTGGAAATGGGGTCTTCTTGGCTCCGTTACTGTAAAAGACCTTTCCTAACAATGTTGGCATCAAGTTAAACACGGCATCGTCAACAATGAACAAATCATAGTCATTATATAATTGACGACGCTTTTCAAAGTGCTTGTATTCTGTTTTTAAAGTCTTTAAAGGAAGTATTTGGCTGACAGTAGGTAACTTTTCGTTTTCAAGAGCTTCCAATTGATCTTCAGTGGTGACCAACTGATCACGAATGATTAAACAAGTCTTCAAGTTTTCTTGGTTATAGATTGGGTTGCTTAACTGGATCACTTTTGGTTTTAATTGCGGACGATCAGAGTAAAACTTCTTTGTGTTGATTTGCAAGTATAAGTTTGTCTTTTGTTCGTCATCTTCATCGTCGAATAATGAAGTCTTTTCAGTGGTGGCTTCAGTTTCTTCACGCTTCAAAAACTTGGCCAATTCTGAAATAGCCTTGACAGAAACCTTTTCTGGAACTACTGAAGTTACAACTTCCTTGACAGCTTCCTTAACAGGTTCTTCTTTGGTTTCTACTGGGGTTTCCTCAACTTTCTTCACTATTTTCTTTTTGATATTCTTAGTTTTCTTGACTGATGGGGATCCTTCTGGAACATCTTTCTTGATGCTTCCTACTTTTTTGGACTTAGCAGAGGTTGGAGTCTTAGGAGAGGCAGAACCTTTTGATCTTGTTTTAGCCATCTTTGTTATAATGTTTATTCAATAAGTTAAGTTACTGTCTAACATTTTTCATCCATCTCATCTCTGATGCGGTACAGAAAAAATTCAAAATCCTGTCCTGTATATATGCTATACAGGATCAGAAGAGGTCTAGTGATAGAGATGGAAAAGGTAAGAGATGATAATGTACAGAGGAGAAAATGCAAGGAGAAAATGCAAGGAGAAAATGCAAGGAGAAAAGGCAAGGGAAGAACAAATAGAGGAGAAATGTAGTAGGGGAAAAGTATGTAGAAAATTTTACTAGTTCTTGCTTGTTCCGTGTGAAAAATCTCACAATCTCCAGTGATTCGAAATATAAATACAGGTGGAGCAAGGTTGGGTTGTCTCAGCTACAAGAAGACTAGAGAACTTTATAGTACTTGTAGTTAATTTCAAGAGTCACTTGTTGTCATTTTCGTAGAAGCAGTTTTTAAATACTATCTAAGAATTTTTAGTAATTATGAGGCACCAGTCTCAGCATATGGACCTAAAAGTTTCATTACATGGTCTTAGATATAACATTATATGATGGAAAGTCTCTGATATAACAAAAACGTCACCAGAGATCACACAATTCATGATACTCTAAAGTCCGTGCTATATTGGTGGCATTGCAGTCTTGACCATAGGCGCAGAATTCTTATCTCGTTTGATCTTGACCGAATTATCAATCGTATCAAGTATTATCGCCGGTACACCATTATCAATATCTTGAAACAAGATTTCCGGTTGGTGCAGAATATCCACTTCATTAGTTTCTTCATTATCTTGAGAAACTTCTTCGTCTTGGTACTTTCGTACCGTGTTACTGGAAAGTCCTCCCAAACGTTCCCAAAGTAAATGGGAAAGTTCTTGTGGAGAGAAAACAGACTTTTTGTTGGGACCCTCTTCCACCCTTTCCCAATGATCCCACTCTGGCGGAGGCGACAAAGGTGGAGATATGAGAAACCGTCTGCTGCCGTCCTCCATTGGCAACTCCAAGTATTGCATTGGTGCCGTTCTGTCAAACTTTAAACCTTGGATTGTATTTTCTTGGGTAGTATTTTTACCTTCTTGGTTCAAATAATTGTTCTCCATGATGCTAAAGTTGTTATCTTTGATGCTATATGATATTTTGAGAAATGACCAAGAATCAGATTGTCGAAGAAGACCAAATATCTGTTTAGCTACAATCTCTGATTCACAAATAATCAATATCCGTCCGAATTTAGGGAGCGAAACCAATTCTATTATAAAGTCATTGTCGTGAGCCAAAAATGTAATGAGGTCACTTGGATCTGCCAATACAGCAGGTGGAACGTTTGTTACGATTAATGTATTAGTAGGCGACCTTGGGCTTGGACTCATTGTACGACAAGGGAAGTATTGGTAGTGAGAATGCGACTATAGCACGAGCTAGCGAGGATTTGTAAGAAAGAATAGTGATTTTAGAGGCGTCGTGATCTTCCAAGCTTATACTGCCTTGATACAATTGTTCGGAACTTCGCCCAATACGAAAACCGAGGTTGCTGCTTTGCCCCCGGATATGCCAAATTCCGTCCATTTCGTATTTTGCAACTTCCAAAACTTATTCTAGACAGGCATAATAGTTGGGCTTCTATTAGAGCTAACAAATTGTATGCTGGTAGTCATGACAAGTATACTGAGCAGTACTACTGTTGATTTAATTCTACTACCAAACTATTCTACTAGCTGGGCGCAACTTCATCTCTGTGTCTGAATATTAAGTCTATGTATTTTTTATAGTCTAATGGTATGATGGTTCTAACGTATATTCATCATTTTTTTCATGCTTTTGGTTTCATCCTTTAAATGCGATTCATTATCGTCGTCATGGAGTCTGTCGCTGGTATCCTTTCTGGATTTGTACAAGTCGAATATGGACCAGAACTTCAAGTTTTCGTCTCCTGCAACGGTTGCCAACGTTAAACTATCCGGACTAAGACACCCACTCAAAATTCTGGAGTCATGTGCACCTGTGATTTCTCCAGTTTTTTGAAGAGTTGGATAATTGAATAATGAAATGTTGTTGGTGGGGAATCCATGCGTAGCCACGATCTCCATTCCAGTTCCGGCAGCGTACCCCCAATTCAACGAACTAATTTGGGATCCAGTCTCAATAGTATTTACCCTGGCCCCGGTAGTGGTGTTCCAAAAGTTTATGGTTTTATCACTGGATCCACCTCCAGTGGCCAAGAGTGAAGCCTGGTAAGGACACCACGATAACGCTTTCACTGCAGCTCTGTGATTGGTTTTAGCAAAGAGTGGTTGGATATGGCTAGACGAGCTATGGCATTGTCTCACATCCCAGATGCAAACCAAGTTATCATTGCCACCACTCGCAAACTGTTGTCCGTCCAGCTTGTACTCAATTCCACATACTTCTGCATTATGTGCGTTTTCTAATTTATTAACAACATGACATGCAACTCTCACGTCCGAATGATAGATGTTTCCGACTCTCGACCCACTGGTCAAGATATGCTGATACCATGACTGCGAAGCAATTCTGGTAAGATGATTTTCACAGTTTAAAGTTCTTAATTTTGTATTGGTTTCAATGTCCCAAATTTCTATAAGGCCGTCGTCTTTTCCAATAGAGATATATGAGCCATCGTCTGACCATTTCAAAGATGTCACCAAAGTTTTGTCTGCTAGTTCACACAAGAGCCCCACAGAACCGGTAGATGCGTTCCATACGTACACCGCATCTTCTAAACCGATGGCTAGAAGATTTGTCAGAGACCATGCCAAAAGATTAAGATAGAAATCGTCCACTAATCCTGGGGCATCAAGAACTCTTTCGGGTGCAGTAGGGATTTTTTTAGCTCTGGCAGAGGCGGCGGCTGGTCGTAATGAGGTTTTACTCAAAAGTTTACTTTTGGAGTTTGAATTGTTCGATGTAATATGACTGAAAAGATTAACTGCTTTCTTTCTTTCTGGAGGTACTGGTTGATATAATAATACTCTTGAGTTGACTTCTAATCCACAAGCTTCGGCTACATGATGTTGGTAGATTTTTGAAGTTTGGGCTTTTATATGGGTTTCGGGAGATGCGTTTGGAAGCGGATTACAAGTAGTAGTTTGCAACTTTCCAGAAGTCGAATTATGACGAGACGGAATGAACCTGTCTGAAGAGGCAGTTGATGATTGTTGTTGAACATCGGACGAGCTTGATGAGCCGCCCTGACTAATTAAGGAGTTTGTTCTTCTCAACTTATGCTTCGGAGATCTATGGGATAGAAGTAACGATTGTGATCTAGGAGTGGAAAGTGAAGGTCTCAACAACGGGGGCCTGGAAAACTTGGACGTTCTAACGGGTGCCAAGTCCAGTTTTCCTTCGTCTTCTAAAGTATGTCTTTTAAGTTTCTCCTCCAAATGACTTTTTCCATTAGAGGAAGTTGGAGGAATATGGTTTAAATATATTGTTCTATGAGAGACATTAGGACTCATGTTTTGTAGGTAAAGTCTTTTGCTAGGAGATGTTGGAGCCAAAACTGGATCTACCGCCGGCGAATTGTAGAAAGTCCGTTTTTTAGGATTCCCATTCTTGATGATGTCGGGATTAAGAGGTTCTGAATTCTCTTTTAGAGGAGAGTTGGGTTTATCAAAGAAAATGGAGGACATGACTTAGAGAAGATATCATATGATGAATGATGTATGGATTGAGGTGGTAAGCCTTTTTAATTATTAGGTGACAGACCCCTGATTAGTAGACGACTTTAGTTATCTGGAATAACTCTTTATTGATGAAGTTTTGTTAGAAGTCTAGTAGAGTAATCTATATTGATCTAGTCTCCAGTCTATGACTTTGCCTCTTGTAGTTTTGCTATGATAAGTTCCTTCCAATATGGTCGATGTCAGTTAAATTAAAATTTTGCCGACGATCACAAATGTAAATGCTCCACACCGTAAATTTGAGGTATGATATGCTGAGAATGCAGAGGTTGTAACAGATGGACGAGCTTGTTACAAACAGGGGTGTCGTAGTTATATTACTATGAAATAGTTTAGTAACTATTGTAGAAGACTGCTAGGAACGGCTTCTCTATGGGTGATGGAAGTTTGCGGACAATTCCATATAAGTGAAATGTTTCTGTTTTGGCCTAAATAGGAAGTGAAATAGGTCGCAAAAATTACCTCAACGGCCGTTACAGATGTCTAGAGATATAGTGGGACGGAGCTGCGGACAGCTATGATGTGTTTAGTCTAGGTATAACTAGGCTAAATAGATGTATGTAGGTATATATGCAGCCTGATAGTAAGATGAATTGAGGTTCTTGATATTTCAAATTTATTTGGTTGATAAACGTAGATCTGATCCAATGGTTATGAACCAAAGATCAGCCAAAGACACCCAAAACGAACACATCACTTTAGATATTAATCGAGAGTTACTGATCAACAGAGAGACTGATCAATAGGATGAATGATCAGCACCGGGACTGAATAATAATCACCAACACAGACCGAGTTGGTGTTTCGTAGTAAAATAAAGAGAGTACGAAAATTCGTGAAATTTCACTACCTAAGCAGATAAGATCTGCAGTTCTGGTACAGATTCTGGCCTGAGTTATTCTAGAAGCTCTTTAAAATTTGTTATATTCTACCTCAGAACTATGCCTGGTCGCTTATGGAGACTTTTAGTCATAAGGTTAGGAAATAACTCCGAGCCCCGAGAGACCTGAGTGCTACCAAGCTCTAGAAGCACCAAAAACTAAAATTGACAGGTTTCAAATATGGATCATTATTGACTATTGTAGAAATATCACCAGACAACTAACTAAACTCAAGACACTTCGATCAATTTAATGGTATATCAGAAGGAATTTCAGGTTTTGTTTCTTATGATCGATTCTTTCTTTGTTGGTAGAGTGAACTGAAAGATTCAATTTTCAATGTGTCTAGAGGTTGTGTTCAGTGACTGTAATTGATGCTCCTACTAAATAACGCTTATATCCTATATACACGATCCATAATCCAGTGAAAGGTACTAGAGAACATTCTTTATACTCTCTGTTACTCCGCTAGCAAAGGTCTTGGTATACGTCAAAGTCGAAACAATCTTATACTACTAGTTGTTTGTGTCGAAACCACAGTGACGTATTTTTGACGTATATTTGCGACAAGCTTGCGAGTGCGGAAATGTTTCTGATAACAAAATGTACTAAATCTATCAGTCCTCTCCAACAATGGGACAACAACCGTCTACACCCAAAATAACAGCCCAGGATAAGGCGATTTTCCAATTAAAACAACAACGAGATAAACTCAAGCAATATCAAAAACGTCTTACCAATGTAATCGAACGTCAGTCCGAACTTGCGAAGGTCGCCATACGGAATAGACAACCAGAGCGCGCCAAATTCTACTTGAGATCCAAGAAACAACAAGAATCTACGATCTCAAAGACTTACGACCAGCTAGACAACTTGGAAGGTTTGATCGGTACCATCGAATTCAAGCTCATCGAGAAGGATGTCCTCTATGGTTTACAACAGGGTAACTCAGTATTAACAAAGTTGAACAACGAAATGAGTGTTGATAAGATCGAAAAGGTGTTGGATGATCTCGAGGACGAGAGAATCAAGGTGGACGAGGTCAGTGATGCGTTAGGAATGGGCTCGAAGTTAAGCAACAACGAAGAGACCGAGGTCGACGAAGAATTCGAAAGATTGAATACAGAAATAAACGGCAAGAAAGAGGACCAAGTGCCAGAAGTGGGCTTGCCTGAAGTTCCAAAGAACGAGATCTTACCCGAGGTACCAAAGAATGAGTTGAAAGAGGATTTATCAGAGCAAGAGGAAGAGATTCCAAAAGAAGCAATTCCAAGAGAAGCGATTCTCAATTAGCAGTTGTAATTTTATAATATTCGTCCTACGTAGTAATTAATCAATAATAGATATATATACAAAGTGAGCAGAAAAGTATAACTCGAGGAATAGTAGGAACAAATAGGTAGATTTTGGGATCAATGTGTTAGCAGGAAGTCATGAAGTAGTCAGGAGCTAGGGAGGGTATAGTCACAGAGACTACAGACACAATCTTATAACTGCTCTGTTATTCTTGTCAACAATCTAGAGTTCTAACCACTCCAAAAACTCTGGAGTGAAGTAACTGATTATCAATCTAGCACCTGCTCTCAAAAAACCTTGATGTGCTTCAAAAGCTATTCCCTTCAAGTCAAGAATACCCTTCTCAGCAGCGGCATGCAACATGGCATACTCACCACTGACATGGTAAGCACAGATTGGATAGTCCTTACACAATCTGGAAGCGTCGCTAATAATGTCCAAGTAGAAGGTAGAAGGTTTGACAATCACTGCATCGGCACCTTCTTCCATATCTCTTAAAAGAGCTCTACGGGCCAAACCAGCACCACCAGGAGGTAATTGGTATGCCTTACGATCCCCTTGTCCCGGAGCACTACCAGCTGCGTCTCTAAATGGACCATACAAGTTTCCACTAAACTTTGCAGCGTACGACATCACCAAACATTTATGGGCCAAACCAGCGTTAATTAAACCAGTTTTGATATCCTTGATTCTTCCATCAATCATATCTGATGGAGCTACGCAATTAGCACCTGCTTTGGCATAGTTAACGGCCACGGCCCCGATTCTCAAAGCTGATTGTTCTGTGTTCAACGAGCCATCGTCGTACAACACTCCACAATGTCCGTGAGAAGTATATTCACACAAACATACATCACACATGATATACAAGTCTGGGAACGCCTTCTTCAACGCTTTAATGGCAAGAATTACTGGTCCTTCAGGATCATCAGCTGCTGTTCCCACCAGATCCTTGACTCCATCCTTCAAAGGAACTCCAAACAAGATAACAGCACGTAACCCTTTGTCGACCAAGGTCTTGACGTAAGGAATCAACTTGTTAATACCCCATCTCTTGATATTCGGTAACGACGGAATGGCCGTTTCTTCGTCTGGCAGGTCGGTGACAAATAATGGAAAGATGAACATATTCTTCGTCAACTGTTTTTCTTGTTGCCATTCTCTTGACAAAGGATGGTTGTAGCCACCCTGTAACACTGAGGAGATCGAGGTGCCTGTAGCAGGCAAGTATTCGGCAGTATGAACCATAGTTGTGGAGAAATCGAGATACTTTTGAGATATTTTGAGATATTTCGAGATTTCGAGATTTCGAGACATTTCACGATCGCTTATAAATCTGGAAACATAGGATCCATAAGAAGTTTATAGTGCTAGAGACCACGAAGTAGTATAAAGACCTCTATTAGTCTAAGTAGTCTAGGCACTCTTTGTACTGTAGAGACCGCTAAGTATTCAAAGTACTTTCGTACTCTTTTTCTTCAAGTACTCTAATACTCTTTTACTCTAGATACTCTTGTTCTCTACGTCGTTTATTTCAGTTCCTAAAATTTAGCGGGAAAATATGGTTTTTATGCCATTACACTATAAGCACATAATCCTAGTGAATAGCTAGCTACCCTAAGATTGTCATCTTTCAGTACTACACGTGATGAATACTACTACTTAATACTTCAACATATAAACAGTTTCTAACAAATTGTACGTACTATAAAGATCTACTTCCATAGTTAATGATAATAAATATATAGAGAATGGTTCTAAGAGTTGGAGTCAATTAAGGTTATCCTAACTTAGGATCAGTCAATAAGAAGTCTCAAGTATTTGACTAATCATAAAGAATTAGTTTAGAGGATACAGATACATCCCAGAATGCTCCGTTCTTTTTGATTTAGTTTCCCGAACATCTAGACAAATATATCACTCTCTAAGATTGGGCCCGACCACCATTATCTCTTTGAAATTAACCGAGGTCAACCTTTTTCTTGAAGATCGAGGTTTACTCTTATTGTATCAGGAATAGATCTAAACTCCTTAATTCTCAACTCTTTTTCTAATCCTCTTCAAATCCTCTTCTAATCCTCTTCTTATCTCTTTCTAATCCTCTTTCTCTTCCTTCTCAATCTTTTGGTAGTAGAATGATTGGCCTACCAAAATGGAATTCACAATCAATCCTGCGGAATAACCTGCCAACAACACCAAGTCATTCGACGACTTCCTTTTCTTTGTCACCTTTTCATTGAAATCACGGAAAGATGTAAACACTCGGATGAAAGAACCAAGCCAGTTGGCTCTGATTGTGATATCTGACAAATGCAGGGTCGATTTCAATTCTCTATTCTTTTTAATCTGAGGAAGTTTTGCAAGTATAGAAACCGGGATCCCTAAAACTTGCAACAACGAGACCAATTCGGTTGGAGCCAACTTGGAAAAGAAAAGCATGGATCCAATCATGATTCCAGCGGGTTTGGCCAAGTTTTTGGCTACTTCACACACTGTTTCCTTACAATCGGCCTGGCCCAAGTCACTAATTTGATTGGTCTCTCTTAACCGATAATACTTGATCAACAAGATTATCACAGCATTTTGAATCCCCAACAACAAACTCTCCCCATAGTTAACAAATGAATTCCCGTTACGTGAATTGAACACTACATGGATCAATTGGTTGAATGTTTCCAAGCTGATTCCCCCCAAGCACAACCCGTTGGCAACAGAAACACGTTGTTCCAACAATTTTGGATTAATGATCTTCTGGATCTGAGGGATCTTGATGAACGAAGACACTCCAACAATCGCTACTCCCAACAAAGCACTCAATACTTTTGCGAACCCAATAATCTTAACTTGCTGGAACGCCATTTGCAAGATCAACTTCTTGGAAACGTCGGGGTTGAACAATAACTTGATCAACATAAATACTTGTGGCGCCATGATATATTGTTTGGTGTTATTTGGCTACTTTGTAGAATTTACACTCTGTAAAAACTTCTCTGTAAAACTTCTAGATTATATAAAATATATATTGTTGATTTTTGGTGTGGAGAACCTGAGAAATTCATATGCTAAAAAAAGTTGGCCGTGGTGAAAAGTGAAAGTGAAAAGTGAAAGTGAAAAGTGATAAGTGAAAAGTTGGATTTGAGTGCCACAGGATTAACATGAGAGCTCCGATCACCTGATAGATTATAAAGTAGATCTTGGAACATGAGTTAATATGTAACTTTGACTCATGATGACTACGGCCTAGAATTAGAATAGCAGGCTTACTTCCTACCATTAGAATTCTTATCACATCAAGAATATCTTGATTTACTGGTGTATATCCTTAACTTATCAAGTATATCTTGATGTATACTAGTGTAGTATTCTTAACTTTAACCAGTTGTAATTTTGGTAATGAATACCAAGTTGGTGGGTACATTAACTAGTCCTTAACTAGTCCTTTAACTAATTAACTAGTACTTTAACTTCTTTTGGCGACTAATGGTGGCCAACTTTTCTTGCAATTGTTCTTCGGACTGTTCGATATAATTCAAGTTTTCGAGGTGCAAATTCAATACCTTCACAATCTCTTCAATAGGATTTTCTTTGGTTGTGGTTGACTTAGTGGTGGACTTGGTCGTTTCCTTGTTTGGATCTGCAAAATCGTTAATCAAGTTCTTGTTAAACACATCACTTACAGAGTTGATTTCGTTGATCAACGTCCCCAAGTTGTCTCCCAAATTATCCAATCTTTCGTCCAAAAGTTCGGCATTGTGATAGGCTTTTTCACGTAATTTGTCGGTGACACTCAATGTACTATTGGATGTTATAGTGTTTGTAGTCCCGTCACCGCCGGAAGAAGTGCCGTCATTCCCACTAGTATTACTAGAGTTTAACTCGATGTTATTCAATAAGATATCTGCTTGTTGTTCGTAGTTATCCAACAATTTGTCTAACTCATCCTGCTGGTTTTCAACAAAGAAGAGATGCTGGTCAATTTTGTTTTGAAGGGTTTCGGCATCCAATGTGTCTTGATTCAACTTTAAAATCTCGTCACCACTTTCTACCAATTGTAAATCCCAATTTTTCACCTTGGCAATGTATCCATCAAATATCTTGGATGTGGAAGTCAATTGCTTGGACCATTTTGTAATTAAGTCGTCCAACGTTTTGTTTTCGATTGAAACAGCTTTTGGCTCAATCTTAGTTGGTTTGAGGTTAGGCTGGACTGATGTGGTGGTTGTGGTGGTGTTTGAAGATGAGGGTGTTGCGGACTCTTTAGCTGGTTCTTCTTTTTTAGCACCAAAGGAGAATCCTCCAGCGGGTTTGTCAGTTTTGTCGTCTTCTTTCTTAGCACCGAATGAAAATCCTCCTGCAGCCGGTTTTTCTGATTTATCTTCTTCCTTCTTGGCTCCAAAAGAAAATCCTCCAGCAGCTGGCTTATCTGATTTCTCCTCATCTTTCTTAGCTCCAAACGAGAAGCCACCAGCTGGTTTCTCGGATTTAGCATCATCTTTTTTAGCACCAAACGAAAAACCACCTGTAGCAGGCTTATCTTCATCCTTCTTAGCGCCAAACGAAAAACCTCCAGCGGCTGGTTTGTCTTCATCTTTCTTAGCGCCAAATAAAGGTGCGGATGCTTCTGGTTTCTTTCCTAGACTGAAGCCCCCAGCTGCAGGTTTGGCAGTATCTTGGTTGGTTTCCTTTGGAGCTCCGAATGAAAAGCCACCAGTTGCCGGCTTGTCTGTAGTCTTATCATCGTCTTTCTTTGCTCCAAATGAAAATCCAGAAGCTGGTTTTTCGGCAGCTTTCGATCCAAATAATCCTCCGGATGTTGGGGCACTGTCGGATTTGGCACCAAATAAACCACCACTAGGAGAGGCAATATCGGCCTTTGCACCGATTGAAAATGCAGGTGATGGTTCTTTTTCTGCTGCCTTTGCACCAAAAGAAAATGTGGATTTTGAAGTATCTGCACTTGGTTGTGATCCGAGAGAGAATGCTTTGGAACTATCGTCCTTCTTTGCATCTAGAGAAAATGCAGGCTTAGGCAGATCGTCTTTTTGGGCACCAAAGAGGTTGGAAGATGGTTGTTTATCACCATCTGGTTTGGCACCAAACGAAAAGGAGGGCTTTGCTGGAGCAGTTTCGTTCGGTTTAGCACCAAAAGAAACAGCCGGCTTGATGGCATTTGTCTCAGCTGGTTTACCAAAGGCAAACGATGAGCTGGTAGTTTCTGCGGGCTTAGCGCCGAAAGAAAAGCCGGCACCGGCACCGGCACCATTTACTGGAGTGGTTGTTCCTGAGGTCTTTGCACCGAATAACCCACCAGGCGCTGAAGCTGCTGAATCGCTTTTGCCAAACAACCCACCCGAAGCTGCAGGAGGTGCAGAATCGGATTTTCCAAAGAGACCCCCAGAAGGAGCAGCAGAAGATGTGTTTCCAAACATGCCAGTAGAAGATGTTGGAGCTGGAGAAGCAGGTTTACTTCCAAACATGCCACTCGCTGGAGCTGCTGCTGAACCAAGGGCTGCAGGCTGGGATCCACCAAATAACCCAGACGGCTTTGGGGCAGTAGAATTGCCTCCAAACATTCCTGATGTAGTTGGAGCTGCTGGTTTAGAACCAAACATTCCTGTTGAAGTCAGATCCGCTGGTTTGGCACCAAACGCACTAGTTTGATTTGCAGTAGATCCAAAACCAGTTTGGGCAGTATTGGCACCGAAAGAACTTGTTTGTCCTTGATTTGACCCGAAGGCACTAGTTTGTGCTGGGGTTGTACCAAAGGCACTTGTTTGAGCTGGGGTAGATCCTGAACCAAATGAAAAGCCCTTTGCAGCAGTATTATCAGAGGATGGATTCGAGCCAAATCCTCCAAATGCATTGCCTGTGCTATTTGTGTTTTGAGTAGTATTGTTACCTCCTCCAAAAGAGAAGCCAGTGCCACCTTGATTGAAAGCCATGGTGTATAAAGTAAATTAATGATACGGTTTTGTTAGACCAGTACTTTATCAATTAATTACCTTGCGCTTATGTCTAACCTGATCTCACGTAGTTCTGGAGAAGTATATGTTTACAGATGGTCGTAAATTTGTTTTGTCTTCGATTTTTCATTGGGATGATTTGTCGCGACATCGAAGTTGCGACACTTGAATCAATGAGTTAAGTAGAGAGTGATCAACTGCAGCTTTCAGAGAGAATTGTCTACAGGGAATTATATACATACGGTCAATATACACCAGGAGCCTAGAAATAGGAGCATTTAGTAAACAAAATTTTAAAGTAAAATGAGTTAGAGATTTGTGAACACATAATTTAGGGAAGCCAGGAAACATCCAATATTCTTGTAAATATCCAATTCTTTAAATATCTACAACGTTGAATCCTCTAATAGGAGTAATATCTCTAATACAATTTTATCTGTTCAGTGAAAAATCAATTAAGTCTAGATGTCTATACAATAGCGACAAGCACTATCTAATTAGAGATCTATATATTGTGATATCATCAGTTGCGTAAATAATAAGAAATTAGTCAATTACTTATTTCTTAGAACCTTGGGCAGCAACGGCAGCAGCACCTGCGGCAGCGGCTTCAGGGTCCAAGTAGTAAGCTGGCTTGGTTGGTTGCAAGTTTTCGTCTAATTCATAAACCAATGGGATACCAGTTGGGATGTTTAAACCAGCAATGTCTTCATCGGAGATTTTGTCCAAGTGCTTGACTAAAGCTCTTAAAGAGTTACCGTGAGCAGCAACTAAAACAGTCTTACCGTCTAATAAGTCACCGGCAATTTCATCTTGCCAGTATGGTAACAATCTGTCAATAACTAAGGCTAAAGATTCGGTCTTTGGTAAAACAGATGGGTCAATTCCGTTGTATCTGATGTCACCGACTTGGGAGAATTCGGAGTCATCGTCGATAACTGGAGGTGGAACATCAAAAGATCTTCTCCAGGTTTGGAACTTTTCAGCACCGTATTGTTCCAAGGTTTGGGCCTTGTCTTTACCTTGTAAAGCACCGTAATGTCTTTCGTTCAATCTCCAAGATCTCTTGACTGGAACGTATAATTGGTCAGCAGTACTCAAAGCAATGTTGGCGGTTTGGATAGCTCTGGACAATTTAGAGGTGTACAAGATATCAGCTTGGATACCGGCTTCCTTCAATAAGACACCAGCACGGGCAGCTTCTTTTTCACCAATGGCGGATAAACGACAATCAACCCAACCAGTGAATAAATTCTTTTCGTTCCATTCGGATTGACCGTGTCTAACTAAAACTAACTTAACCATTTTATATTTCTATGGAGTAGTTGAAATGAAAATTTGGCTGGGAGAGGTCGTGGTTATATACTGTGCGAGTGAGCATCAACTGACAAAAGTTTTCGGGTGGAGGGCTCGGAGAGGAGGTACCCGGGCACTCGTTTCTTCGGAGTACCACTATGGAATCAGTGAAATTGGTATATATATCTGGCACATCTATGTATCATTGAGGTAGAGTAATTTATTAGTCGTTTGCGAAGTATTTGGTGGATTCCTTTGGCACTGTTCTCTCTACTTACAATTATGATGGTTTTGTGGCTGCGAAATCCGGTGGGAGAAATGTACTCCGAGAGTATGAGATCATCACATGTGGCCCACCCAGCAGATCAATAGTGGTATTTAGTGGTACTGCATATTCCACCATTCTCACTGGTGATTTCTTACTGTTCGTCACGTTATGGTTGCAACTTGTGAGGAAGACAACCTAATCGATAGATTAATGAATTGTTTGGAGAAGTTACGTATATCAAGAGAGAATCCCGATACGAGCTGATAATATATAGTAGAGGTGTCGTGGAATTGTGAGATTCCCGGTAGTTTGAAGAGTCCTGTGTCCAGATCAGATTTAGAGTAATATGTTAACTTGAGATCTTGGTTTTGTGACACATAGTCAGCTCACCAGGTGCCATCGTCAGGTTATGCTTCCTCTAGGGTTCATAATGAAAATGGACTGATTGACGTAGGGAGACTCGGTAGCATGAATAGGCTGAATAGCAAAAGTCCAATATATGAAAATATCAAAGCTTGTATGTTATTTTGCTGATATTTTGCTGATATTGGTTTTACATATTTGTGAATTTTGGGACCAAATTTAATATATTTATGTCAAAATAGAGAGAGTTCTGCAAATCGATAAAGTCAAATTAATAACACTCTACGGAATAATGCAGTTCTGAGTAAATGTAACATAGATTCTAGATTTGAGAAGATTTCATACGAATTCACATTTGTAAATTACTATAGAATCATATATTTCCTGATCTACGCTCACACCATTTAAACCACAAACTACCGATTTTATGAGAAATCAAGAAATCAATGGTACTCATAGTTTATATCCAAATGTGAGAGTTTGTGGAAGTTAGCTAGTTATGAAGTCTAGTCAGCAAGTTATTGGGTTGGGAATCAACCATGGGATTGGAGAAGTCGAAGTTGCCACGACCAAATTCCAACAAACATGACTATGTGGTCTTGATTACTTTATTTTGGTAAAGAATTGTGATAATTTGTTCCAATAGAGAATATATTGTTCCGTTATTGTTCTCATTTTGTTCTCATTTTGTTCCCTATATTGTTCTATACTGTTCCCATATTCTTAACATAGATTATGCGATCACAATAGCTATTGAGAGAACTGAGATCTAACTCGGATTCTCGATAATACGTGGTAATTACCACTTGGGTGGATATATAATATTAGAGATTCAAAGAAGTAAAGTGATGGATTCTATGCTGGAACTTTGCCAACTTTCGAACGAAATCATATCCGTATATTTATTCTCTTAGAGCCGCCAATCCAGGCAATTGACCCTTCAAAATTTGAATATTTTGGTCTATGGAAAATAGTCTGTTCCTATGTTGTCCATTATTCCCATACCATTCATATCATTCATATTGTCCTATGGTAAAGAAAAGTTTGTTGTTTCTGCCTGTGTTAAATTCTTATGGTCCGCAGGGTTTGCGGCCAGCTCATACAACGAGATCACAGGATCCTTGTTTAAATGGGTAAATTCTCCGCGTAGGTCAATATAATGGAGACGGGACTCATCAGTATCTTCATCTTCCTCGTAGATATCCTGAATAAATATAGTAAGGTGTTGTACTCCGGTGAATTTATGACGGGGCAAATAATGTTCAACAAAGTCGCCATCCTGTTCGATAGATTCCGGAATCTGGTCTTCTTCATACATAGCACCTACTTGCGGATGCCCTAGAGTGTATGTAGACTTTTTTGCTTCGACATTATCGAAATCCACTGATTTATCGTTCTTGAACAATTTGATGGTTTTAGGACAATAGTTATCACCATTTGTACGCAACGTGATGGAGTATAACTTGACAGATCCGTTCAAGAACGGGATATTGATGATCATTTGCGCATCACAGTCCGAGCTTATAACCGGCTTCAACTTATACTTGTCGGAACTCTTTCTGAAGATCTTCTCCAACTCATCAGGAGGGTTAGACATGTTCAATGCTGTGACGTGGGGAAGATCTATCTTGGAATGTAGAGATTGTGATGCATTGGTCGGTACCGGTGCAACGTGCAGATGTTCCTCGTGACCGTGGCCATCGCCATGATGATGTTCGTCTTCGCAAGACATTATTAGTGAAGATGAATAGTTATTATTTTTCGTTTGAATTTATCTGGGGAAATAATGAGTTTATATAGAAGAGATTCTATGGCAAAATAATGAGTTTATATAGAAGAGATTCTATGGCAAAATAATGAGTTTATATGGAAGAGACTTTATGAGGAGAAATCTAAATTACAAGAGACTCTCTGAGAGGTATCTAGAAGAGAGGTCTCAAATTGTCACTACTAAGTCTTGGATCTATGAATTTATCTATTTCAGGAATTCAGACTCTGAGAAATAAACTGGTATATAAACATGCCACCATGACGATGAAACCCCAGATGGTTAAAGCTAAGGCAAGATTTTTGAGAATGGTCTCCAAGACCGAAACATCGTCCAGCTCGGATCCAATCAATTTATACCCAAATAATCCAGGGAGAATGAAGGAGATGGCGGTGGAGCCTGTAGCACCAACTATCGCCAAAACCAATGCGAAAGATTTGATGGTGATTGCGAGGAAATATGCAGAAATCAAGAGGCCAGAGGTGATGATCAAGAAGGTTTTATGAGGGAACGGTACGACAAAATTGTGCTTATGGCTGTGAATAGATTGCAATGATTCTTGATTCGACAATAAAGGAGTTAATTCCGGAACATCTTGGTTTCCGAGGTTTATCTTACACCAGAAGTAGATATTGTTGACGGAAATTCTTGCTGGATGCATCATCAACGGGAATGAAAAGATCACCATGAACACTATACTTGCACGGCCGATGGTTGTGGACCATACATTTGGATACAGCATAATAACGTTACCTGTGACTGCATCGCCAAAAGTCAAGTAACCGGCCAAACCAACCACAATAAAGAAAGAAGCTGCAAGACCAACCGCTGAATTCACCAAGCGGGTCAAACTCGTCAAAGACTTATCTTTGGCTTCATTCACAATTGAAAACATATTTTGATGACCAGTAAACGCAAAAACTATAATAGCAAAGGTACTGAAAACGCCCGAAACGTTGGGTGGGAACAAAGTCAACTCACCCTTTTCGTCAGCAGGTACATTACCAACCAAGAAATGTCCAATTACCAACAAAGCCATGTAGAGAATTGCAACCAAGCCAAGAATGGAAGTATATTTGAGAGAGTCCAAGTTCTTTAAGAATGAAAGAGGAACACAAATGAAAGTCGATGCAAGAATCCAGAAATTACGATGGTGTTCTGGATCCACATATGGAAGTGCAGTGATGATGGTGGGCATGATATCACCAATCAACACCAAATAAGACAAGGCACAGCCAAAGCACTGGACAGCAATCGCCACATCAAATACCACCGACAACGCAGGATACGTGATGGAACAAATACTGAAAAACGTTGCATGTCCCGGCGCTACATACTTCGATACGTATGCTTGCAAAAAGAGACCATAGCCGGAAGTCAACGCGGCAAAGACGATTATGAAGATTCCAAAGATGATACCATCGGTCGAGAATGCCAAGGGCATGGAAAGAAGTCCAGCACCAATAATCGTCTTGACCAAACTAATGGAGGAGGAGACCGTGGAGGCTCCTTGTTCAATTGTAGGCATATTGAATAAGGGATTAGAAGATTCTCTTGTGGCTGAAATCAACAGTTTGAAATCACAATTCGAGTTCTGCATAAAGAAAAACCTTAATTAGTAGTATGACGTTTACCCTGGGGGTATATTACTATGTGAATCAATGATGACGTTTACTCGTAGCGATCTTAGATGAGGTTTATTAAGAGACAACAATAAACTCACACGATGTAGCATCTACTCATAATCTACAAATAATCCACTAATTTTATGATGGCCTGACTCTGGTTAGTTGTGGAGATAACTTCATTAACATATTTGCTTAACTTTCCAAGTATATTACGTGTCATGATAGTGGATATGCCGTGCCACAATAGTTTAAACGAGAGTAGAGACTGGTATTGAGAAATCTTAGTGCTAAGAAGAAGACTGGTATTGAAGAAGTCTAGTACTAAGAAGAAGCCTGGTAGTAAAAATATCATACTAAGTAGTAAAAATATCATACTAAGTAGTAAAAATATCATAATAGAACTGAATAATCTATTTCTTAGTACTACAAGTATATAGAGTGCTAATAAGAGTAAACGAGATCGAAGACGACATTCCAATATTGAAGAAGATTAAGTCTACTAAAAGGGTATGATGTCAGACTATTCATTTTCTAGCTTGAATAATTGTAGAGTTAAATTAAAGGAATCTCAGAAACCCTTTCCGATTTCGGTATGTCATACGAACAAGGCCACCAAATTATCATTGAGATATACTGCAATATTGATAAATCCGGGAGAAATTTTTCCGCTACACTTCTTGCTCTTTTAAGATTGTCCACTACTCTTCTTGCTGCAGTATTTTTTGTTGGCGGGTCTGGCCGTTTCCTATTAACCGTTTTCCAGAAACTTAGGACTTTAGGTTACGAGTTTTGCCTAGTTTTGCATAGCTACTGTTCTGTAAGTAAATGGAGCTGCCAACGAGTCGCACGTAAATTAATGACTTTAAAGAATGGGAGACTGAGTTACTGATAGACTTTCGTATCAGTGGACGAATCATAGCTACTTCCAGAAGACTCTGACTACCAATTGGTCCTTAAAATGGTACCCCAACTATCTATTGCAAACATAATTTAGTTAGTGTGCTATCTCTATTTCCACGTGACCAAACTCCCGCTTTCAAGACATCCATAAAAAAACTCACGGATTTTCTAACAACAACCTCTTTATCAAAGTCACGTAAATTTGGAATATCAATTTAATTGTGATTAGCTATTTATCATCTAACCAGTGTCCCTTTTGAAATAGTTGTCTTCTCAGTACTTTCAAGTCTTAAGTTCTAGTTTTGTCCCATTAAACTTGTGAACCCCCTACGTTTGTCACCAACTATATTATTCATTTCAAGTATAGAATTACTTGTTTATAATACACTAACCCTAATAATAATATGTCTTCAGATGGAGAATTTACGAGAACCCAGATCTTTGGAACCGTTTTCGAGGTTACCAACAGATATACTGAACTTAACCCTGTCGGAATGGGTGCGTTTGGATTAGTATGTTCAGCTATTGATAAATTGACGGGTCAGAATGTCGCCGTCAAGAAAATCATGAAACCGTTCCTGACTTCTGTCTTGGCTAAACGTACCTATAGAGAATTAAAGTTATTGAAACATTTAAGACATGAAAATTTGATTACCTTGGACGACATTTTCTTGTCGCCTTTGGAAGATATTTACTTTGTGAATGAATTACAAGGTACTGATTTACACAGACTCTTAACCTCAAGACCTTTGGAGAAGCAGTTTATTCAATATTTCACCTATCAAATCTTGAGAGGATTAAAATATATCCATTCAGCCGGAGTAATCCATCGTGATTTAAAGCCTTCAAATATCTTAATCAATGAAAACTGTGATTTGAAAATCTGTGACTTTGGTTTGGCGAGAATCAGAGATCCACAAATGACAGGTTATGTTTCTACAAGATACTACAGAGCTCCAGAAATCATGTTGACATGGCAAAAGTACGACACCGAAGTCGATTTATGGTCCGTGGGATGTATTTTGGCCGAGATCATCGAGGGAAAACCACTTTTCCCTGGTAGAGACCATGTCCACCAGTTTTCCATTATTACTGAATTATTGGGTTCTCCTCCAGCAGATGTTATCGATACTATTCTTTCTGAAAACACTCTTAGATTTGTACAATCATTGCCAAAAAGAGAACCAATACCATTCAGTGAAAGGTTTGCCAATTGTACTCATGTTGAGCCCGAGGCTATCGACTTATTGGAAAAGATGTTGATCTTTGATCCTAAAAAGAGAATCACCGCCGTGGATGCCTTGGAACACCCATACATGGAACCATTCCATGACCCTACTGACGAACCAATCTGTGAATCCAAGTTCGATTGGAGTTTCAACGATGCTGACTTGCCTGTCGATACCTGGAGAGTCATGATGTATAGTGAAATCTTAGACTTCCACCAAATTGTGGGGGTTGGTGGAGACGCCAACGGCCAGCCAATCAGTCAAGAAGAACAATTATCCCACATCCAGCAAGAGGGAATCCAAGCCCCTCAACAACAGCAACAACAAAAGGTTGAGTAATTAACTCAGTCGCCAAATCTTTCCCACAGCTCGCTGTGAATGCTTATGTTAACGCCCATCTTCTACCTACTTAACCATTTGATCATCATCCTTCTTCTTTCCCGTTATTCTTGCTGGTTTCGGCCATATGTTTACTAGCTCAACTTTCTTCCCATGAAGCGTTCCACAGCACGCAGTACCACTCTTCTATATACTTAATAGAATATGTAAAAGCAATCCTAACGAGTACTTAGAGATTATTCGATGATGTTGCCATAATTTGTGTGACAAGTAACTGAGCAAAGCGAAGTTTTTTGTGGGGATGTTATAGAGGACTGGTCAATAATAGTGACTGGTAAATAATAAGGACTGGTCAATGCTACGCTCCTTTCAATCTATTCAGTCTAATATCATCAAATATCCATGAGTATATTAACATCAGTATTTAATGAGTTGAGTACCGACATAGAGATCCAGATAGCGCAATTTCTGCTATAGATAGCGCAAAGGCAAATTGATATTCATTCTAGTATCATTATAGCTTGTTAGTATCAATATCGATCAAAAAGTGGCTATTGAGGGTGGTTGTTCCAGATTTCAAGAATTACATATATAAATATGTTTCAAGATTAAATTAATATGATTTGTCATAGATTTTAGTAATGATATTAGTGACTATTCGATATTCACTGGGGAGTCAAAACGTCTTCAATTCTGCGTTTTGTCTCATATACTTTTAGGTCCTTTTATCTCACTCTATTTTTGCGTACTTTTGTCTCGTGTAATTTTGCATACTTTGTAAATATACGAACTTTTGCCGCGAAAGTAGATTTTGATATTCTCAACTATCACTCACAGACCACTGAATCCCTCAGCCATGCCGTCCAAACAAACGGAAAACACAGTCAAATCTACCGACACCAAACCAACCATCAAAAAAGTTAACGAAAAACTTTCGATTTCCATAACATTCCTCGAAACCACCCAGTCTGTTGATGAAAAACAAACCATCCACGAATGTTTAATAGGTTTCCATAACGTGCTGAATTCCAAGATTATAATAAACCCAGAAGTATCAAGGGACTCTGGGGCAGATAATGGAAGCACGTGGCTCAATTCGATCTTTGGATCGTCCAAACCAAGCGAATCTGCCACCTTAATCGATGAACCAGTCGATCAAGATATAAAGATCTTCTTGGGATATATCCAATTGTTGGGCTATGTGGTGTTGAACTATAACTTCCAATTGCAATCTGCGACCAATCCCATGGAAATATCGTCTAAGAACGTACATTGGTGGAACAATAAGGATTATATCCATCAGTATGAGAATGATGATGACATGGCAGACGAAGACGAAGAGTTGAGAGAGAGCTGCTTAGCGAGAGTACCGTTCATTAGGGAAAACTCCACAAGGCCTCTTATTGTTGGAGGAAAACTAGGCGGTGTGAATGACTTGGTGGTAGAAAATGAAAAGTCCTCTGGCGAACATGGAATTGACGAGCGGAATAGATACTTGGTTAACGACTTGTTGTTCAATTTCAACTCGTATGCCACTCCAAGTCTTGCCACTACCAAATCCAAGGAGTTTGAAGAGTCGAAATTGCCCATCAAAGAGTTGACCGACTCAATCATTCCCTTCTACTCCACTTCTCAACACCTTTTGTTTACAGATTTATCTATTCCAGCATTATCGACTAGAACATTTCATTTGCGCTTCCCTCAAAACAAAGACTTACCTCCTTCATACAATACCAGACTGACAGGGGTAGTTGCAGATCAAGGTTTGGTAAGTACTAAGTATTCGTTAATTGTGGGCCTCCTGGAGGATATAGACAAAAAATTGGTTCCCCACTCAATTTATTTCCCTTTGAACATCAAAGGTGAAAGAGTGGGAAACAATGACAGATGGCTCCAAAGGAATTACTTCAAGGAGTCCAGTATCATGGACAAGTCCTGGACAGTCGACACAGTGGAAGACGACGAGGAACCTCTCACAATAGAACCTGCAGAACCAATGGAAACCAGAGAAGAATTCTTGCAAGATCTCTCAAAGTTGATTGAAACCGACCTCTACAATATGCCGAAAATGTCGACCCACGAAAGAAGAAAAAGTATACCCAACCTAAACAGTCTTTCGGTAGATGAAAGCAGTAATAACGACCTTATTCCACAATTGCCTTTGCATTTGAAAACTCAGTTCCAAATACGAGTAAACAATAACCAGTTATGCATGATAAGTCTCTCCAAACCATATTACCATATTGGTGAAGACATTAGTTTCATTATTGATATCAACCCTGAAAATCATAGTAAATCAACCAAAGCGATAGGAATAATTTCTCACTTGGAAGCTCACGAAATATTCCACTATCCTGGAAACAAAACCGACGCCGAAGGGTCTCCAGTTGTGAAAACCTACGAGCGTCCATATCGTGTTTCAGGAAGCATAAAATTCAACACTTACTCCACCTCGATCTTGAATTCGTATGTATTACAGGACACTAATTCCCTCGTCAATGGATCCATCAACGTGCCAAATTATTTAACGCAGCTGTTCCAGAGTTCCAAATTCATGGACTTAAAATACTACTTGGTCTTCAAGTTCATTCTTTCAGAAATTAAGCCGGAATCCGGAAATACCAGCGAACAATTAGCTGAAGAAACCACCAACGAATCTGAACCAGAACATGAAGACTCGGCCCAGAATACCGAACTCTTGACCGAGACAACAACATTGGACTTTTTTGAAGACATTAAAGAACACAGGTCAGAAAACTATGCCACTGAGCTTCGATTCCGCCTACCCCTTGTACTTCTTCCATAGAACGCAATGCGTACGACAGACAAGACTACTCATTTTCCTCACCCTCATAACCTTTGGGTGCAACATACATTCAGGAACGACAGAGAATGTAATCCAAACATCAAAACTGCAAAACCCCAAATTTCTCAATAAGGAAATGAAATTGCAAATTTTTTGCTGCGTCCAAAATTTCCTTTTTAGGATAGATGTTATAACTAGTGATTGCAAAAATGTTCAACAGTATCCTAATTAAGGAAATTGGTGGTCTAAATAAGATCAAATAGACAACAGTAGTTTGGACAAGGGTAATAATATTTATATCAAGCCAAGGCCTGGGTGATTCTAATGATTTATTTAGATAAACTCTTTTGCAACTTTTCGTCTTTCGTTTATCCGTCCTAATAATCATGAGATTCTCACTTCTTACTACGTCATTCTTGACATTGGCGTCTTTCGTATCAGCAGAGGCAGTAGCTGTACCAGCTTCTCCAGAATTTGAAGTTGAGCTTGCAGAAAGAGGTATTGTTTCTGATATTGCAGGTGAAGTTTTAAGTCACATTAACTTTGAAGGTGTAGCGGGCTTCGCCAATAAGTTATTGACAGAAAATGACAACGTAAGATATTTGGATAATGTCTTGACAGGTTTGAAGGATCTCAATCTCATACCTGCCGCTGCTACGTTTATAATAACCAACAATTTCACCAGACACATTGCTGCGGGAGTAATTGAAGTATCATTGCCTGTTCTTTTAAAGGCCAACACTACCAGTTTGTTCGTTGCTTTGGATCAGTCTGGATTGGTCTACTCCATTGTAGCAGGAGCAGTCGAAGACCCCAAATTTTTCCCATCCATTATCACAATTGTCAAAAAATTCCTTGCTTCCGGTGCCATCAATTTTAGTCAGATTTTGTCGGCCGGAGCAAGACTTATTGGTCTCAAGAGAGAAGCCCAAGGTTTCAGCAACGAAGAAGTCTTTGAGAACTTCAAGAGAAAGTACGAACCAGAAACTAGTGTTTACGACATGACTCTTGACAAGAGAGACAATGTGGAAGACTTGTTAATCACAGTATTCTCATCTGTAGAAAGATCAGGATTGCTTCCAGAAACTGTAAGTGCATTGGTCGAAGACCCATCATTTCAAGATGCAATTGTTATCTTACTTAAGGGATACTTCGAAAACATTGGTTCCAAAATTTCTTCCACTAACTTGAGTGCCTTACGTCCACTTTTAACATCATTGTTGGAATCTGGATTGTTGACTCACACCATTGAAAGAGCATTGAAAGACAAAGAATTATTGAACGCTTTATTGGCAGATGTTGGCGGTTTGCTCAAAATCGGATCCATTAAAAAAGCTGACTTAATGCCATCATCCAACTCTCTCGGACAAATCAAGAAATCTGATATTGCCGTTCAAGACGTCGGTGTCTTAGAAAATAAGGATATGGTATCGAGTATATCTAGTGCTGCTGTGTCTTCCAGCACCATTGAAACAAGCTCTGCTAGTGCATCTTCAAGCTCTGGTAAACCATCACTGTCCAGCTCTGCTGGTGCAGCTAACCTTGACCAATCATCTCCTTTGAGCTCAGCTTTCTTGGGACTCTCGGCTTTAATTTCAATCATGTTAATTTAGAGTTGGCGCCAAAATTTATACCATATTTATTCTTCTTCCACGCAGTTAGTTATTTCGTCTATAATAATTTAATATTATATTTGTTGTTAAATTGACTAGGACTAATCGAATGAAGTGAGATTAGTCTTTGATTAGTTTTTGAATAGTCCTTGGTTAGTCTTTGGCTAGAATAGTCTTGAATGGCTGTTGATTAGCCTGAGTTGTCAGGATAGATCAATCAGCCTACGATATAAAAAAATAACCAGTGATTTTAAAAAAGAGACCAGCCTTCATTCAAAGCAAGAGGGTGCGAGTAATGGTATTATAATCGTAATTCTTCTTCAAGTAGTCAGTTGAAAGATCTTAACGACTTGGATAGATCTTATCACACCCTTCTTACATCTACTATACTCAATTCCGATTGTGGGCAGCTTCGTCATTCTAGAAGCTTGCTAGTTTTGCCACATACTTCCTCGCCATGTTTCTTCTGTAATATCCTTAGCTCTGCTCTGGTGTCAATTTCAACAGCCACCATTATCAATACAAATTCAAATTTGCAACCCTTTTCTGAACCCTAAAAATGTCACATTATTATATACAGGCCAAAGATTGAAAATTTTCACTATAAATATTCCACACAAAAAACTTATCGATGGATATCACTTTTTCTTTACATCCATGGCCAAAGATTTGTTAGCGAAGCTTACATAAAGATCATTTGGTAACATCTGACTCAAGAAGCTTTGGGGAAAGTCTCCTGCCATCTATGCGGAAACGTAATGATTCATCCAATCATTTGGGAAGACGTGTTGGACTGAGTTTTTTAGTTGAATGGAGTTCTATTGGGGAAACCAAGTATTAATTTGTTTTGAATCTCGTCTTCTCTATGAAGCTCTGGTACTTACTTTTCCAATACCATTTGACTGTGAGGTATAGTCCTGCAAGTCTTGTCACACTCCTTGCGTAAATACGACATTGTGTATCAGTTTGACTTGTCGGCAAAGGGATTTTGAATTCTAAACGATAGATATAACAAATGATTATCTTTGATAATTAACCCAATGGAGCTTATTCTTGGTCCATGGATGTCACCCTCAAAAGCTTGATGTCTAGTCGAAAGACTGAGTCGCACTGTCAAAGGTGCCAAGCTTGAGCATCAGGGACTGAATTATATATGGAACTCTACAGGATTCATACTTTTGACTTGCCAATCTCAGATGAGATTGTGTACGATTTAGATTGGAACTTGCAAACCTTATTGCGTACACTATTTATGATGAAACATCTAAGCAAACATAGAGTCAAGCTCTGATTATTCGATTTCACTGTCTGGAAAGATGACTGGTTATTGTATTAGGACGAGAGTTGCAAATTTTCTGACAATAGTATCGATTGAAGGTTTACAAGTTTTAAATTAAATAGTATTAGTATCAAGTAAAAAGTTTGGGATGTGTTACTGTAGATGTAAAGAAATACCTTGGATTGTTTGATCATACGACGTAGAGTATTTGTAATCAATTCGCTACAGTTTGTCTTACTTGTCCACTCCCTCTAACCTATACAAAACGCAGCTATTTAATAAATTAAATTAAGAATAAATATTAAAGGAATATATAGAGAAGGAAAAGACAACTAATAGCAGCAATAATTTCAGACAATGCAAGGTGGAGGTAGTTTATTCAACTCGCCAGTGACTGGTTAATGCAGTACTGGCACCAGGGCTGGTATTTCCCAGCAATTCTGCCATGTACAACAATAAAGTGGTAGCCATATTGACCCAATTCCAGAATTGCCATGGATGGACCACAATCAGGAACGGTAACACTGAGGAAGAGGAACTAGAACCATTCCAGAACCCCCAGATTTTCAACTCTGTTCCTAGTTCTCCATTGTACAGTAACATCAAGTGGGTGTATACTGCAATTATAATGCATGGAGAATACGCGTAGATTAGTTTTATGATGGCAGAAGGTGGTTGATGGTTCGGAGGTTTGAGACGGAAAGACTTCTTACTGCGCAAAGTCTTTCTTGGTGGTTCTGTTTTAGAAAGGTCAGACTGGCTATCATTAGTTTCCAATGATAGCTTTGAAATAGAAGAACTGGAAGCCTGGCGTGATCTTGATATTTGGGTTGGAGTTCTGGGAGGAGTGATTGCTGGATAGGATGCATTGTGGTACAAAGAAGGAATGATTTTGGTAGCAGCATAGAAAACACCTATCCTATAAGCCAAGTTGAGTAAAATTGGTAAGGTTAATTTCTGAATAGACATGACTAAGAATTCCCATATAGTCTTGAAGGAGCCGGGTAAATTAGATGCGAGAAATGGCAAGACTTGAGAGAACGGGTTGATCAATTGAGGAGAGAGTTTGGGGATTTCATGTTTCAAGTTGTAGGTGGCCTGTGTAAATAAAGTAGTCAAAGCCCTGGTAGCACCTTCGGACAAAATTGGAAAGGTTTCATAGATGCAACGGACAATATAGGCAAACAAAAGTGACGATTCAACGATAGACCCTTTACCCGAAACAATTCCATACAAACCAATGACAACGGTTAAAGTAAGCAAGGACCCCAATAATGAAGCACTTACAATGTCAATGGTAAATGGAAACACATAAAGGCGGTATAAAAACGAAAGAGCTGCGGTGATTGTACATCCACTTGTAACAAGAGACACAATCAACCAACTATCTGACTTATACGTCGTCAACCAGCTTATAGATTGTCCAATGGCCTGAATGGACAATAATGAACAAAATCCTTCGAGGATAGTGAAAATAGATGTGGAATTTATAAGCATAACCCGCCAGAGTTCAACAATCCTAAAGTCCTGAGTAGCCTGGGTACTGTAGTACGAAAGGAACAATGTCAACAAGCTCGGTATCACAAAGTGTTGTGTGTAGTACAAGAGAGATATCCAACGGAAGTATCGACTTCTTCTTGTTACCAAACGTATAGTTGTCAATATGAAGTACAACAAAAATGTCGTTAGCGAGTAGGCAAGACCACACGAGACTCCACCAACATCGAATGCAAGAGGGATGGTTAATATTATCAATACTAAGTAAAGTGTTGAAAGGAGCCCTCTTACTATTCGCACGATCCTGATTGGAATAATTGACATTGTGGAAGGATGTTAAATATACAATGTCAATTTATGCAAAGAGAGAATATCCAAATATCCAACCAACAGAATTTAAAGTATTGGCAATGTGTAGAAATGTGAAACAAATGCACAATTAGAGTCTGGTGAAGTTGTAGACTTGTCTAGTTGTTGGAAACTTGTGACCTTGTTTTCCAATCCTGTTTAAATTAGACAACTGTGGAACTGTGTTCTGTGAATCTTTTTGATATCAAAATGATCAGTAGACTAGCAGTACAAGATATAGTACACAACAGTATACCTATTATGATAATAAACAATCCTTTATCGTTGTTTATATTTACTAGAGATGAACAGGTTATCAGTAGGTGTAAATTTTTTCTATTGTTTTTAAAACATTGTCGCATTTTCACGACATAATCAAGAAATATGTTTGCGACAACCTCGTAATACTGATTATGTGACTGGTTAGTCACTTGTTATTCCCCGGACTATCATGCTTTAAAAGAAGAACAATAAAATCTGATATGATTTCGGTATTAAATGTCACATTTGATCATATAATTACCCGGAGGTTCACAATTAACGTATCAGACTAACAATCTGGAGTAAATCAGGAAGGATATTCTACAACAATTAAGATTCAAACGTGAATGAAAGTCACCAGTAGCTTAAAATTAATGAATTCAATCATATGAACTAACAATCGACTTTTCAACATGTGGAGTTGTTGAATACTTGGCTGTACGAATGTTTAGGGGCGAGAGAGTCAGAGTGAAGGAGTGACTTGAGGCCGGATATATAACACTTTAAAGAGCAGAGCATCATCACTACATTGATCACCTATAAACTACATTTACCTCGTAAAACAGCCGTTTCTCTCCTGAATTACGAGGGAATTGGATATTGAAACAGTGCTCCAAGATATTCATTTGTGGTGGTCTTAAATCTCAGACGTTGGAGTGTCACAGTCTTCAGCCTCCACCTGGTTAGTATAAGACTCTGTCATAATATAATTCTCTCATAATCAACACACGTTATAAATGAACTCTGATTCTGTAATCTCTACATCTCTACGTTGTCATATTTTGATATTGGTGAGCCCACGCCAATTTGATACCCAAAGTTCACAAAATACGTTCACTATTCTGGAATTCGGCGCTTGATGAATGGGGTAATATGGAAGAAGACCATTGGGCTTCTTTACCGGATAATTGCTATAGCAATAATCTATTTCAAGCATTAAGTATAGTACACGATAATTTCAGAAGTGTATGCAGGACACTCTCATTTTTTTTGATTATATAGCAATCGAGGGCATCGCATATTGAAGATGTTAACCAGTACACTTTACGTTATGGCTAGACAGGTTAGAAGAAAAGGTGGAAGCAAAGACACTACCATAGACCACGATGAGGAGAGTAACAAGCGGGTCAAGACAAAACATGGAAGGGCTGAAATGAGAACTGTCCATAGAACTGCGAAAAGATTCAATCCAGATGATGAAGAAGTGGAGGAAGAAGAATTCAATGATATCGGAAAGGAAGAGATAGATGAAGAAGAAGATGAAGATACAGAAAAGGATGGTGACTTTGACGATAGTGGAAAAGCATATAATGCATTATTAACATTATTAAAGTCCGAACATCCTGAGTCTAGAAAACCATTGAAACAAGATTCTTCAATCCCCGAAAAGCATGAAGATGACGAGGTTGCCGGAGTGAATGTAGAAAAGGCAGAAGCAGGCGAGAATGATATCGAAGAAGAAATTGATGATGACGAGGACGAATCCTCCAATGGTAACTCCATGGATAAAGATCCTTTTGAAATCCATTTCAACCAAGTGTCAGATACTTATATCACTAAGCAAGAGAAATTGGTGGTCAAGGATGCTGGAAAATGGACTATTGAAGACCGCCAAAATCTTGTATCTTTAGGTTATACTAATATGACCCAAGCTCCTCCAGGAGAACAGATGCATATTCCACAACCGATCAAATCTTCTTCAATGGCCGATTACCCTATTAAAAAGAGAATTTTAGATGCTTTTGAAAAACACTATCCCCAAGATTTTAAAGAATTAAACGGGTTTGACCAAGAATTGATTGGCCCTATGTTAAACTATAAAGATATAAGTTTCCCACACAAGTTCAAAAACACCACCTATCGCAAATTATATGCGTTGCATGCGTTGAACCATGTTTTCAAAACCAGAGACAGAGTAATCAAAAACTCCACGAAATTACATAGTTTTAGAGAAGCAGTCAAGGAAGGGTCCAAGGATAAGGACGAAGAAGAACCGGAATTTAGAGACCAGGGTTTCACACGTCCCAAGGTGTTGATCTTGCTTCCTACCAGGAATGCATGCTACGAATTAGTGGAGCTCTTGATCAAGTTATCTGGAGCAGAACAACAGGAAAACAAAAAGAAGTTCAACCACCAGTTTTATGCCAATGAAGCACCGCCTGAGAACAAGCCTGAAGATTTCAGAGAGACTTTCAAAGGTAACAATAACGATTTCTTCTGTATTGGGCTCAAGTTCACCAGAAAAACCTTGAAGTTATATTCTTCCTTCTACTCATCAGACATCATTATCGCATCACCCATTGGGATCTCAATGATCTTGGAGAACCCTGACAAAAAGAAAAGACAATACGATTTCATCTCATCCATTGAAATGTTGATAATAGACCGTGCCAACCAAATCGAAATGCAAAACTGGGACCATGTCTTGACTGTGATGAAGTATATCAACAAAATCCCCAAGGACTTCCACGATGCCGATTTCTCCAGAATCAGAATGTGGTCTATCAACGACCAAGGCCGATTATTGAGACAAAACTTGATCTTCTGTGAATACCTCACTCCCAGCATCACCAACTTGATCTCATCGAAGTCGCAAAACTTGGGAGGGAAAGTGAGATTCAAGCCTCTTACCAATTCGTCCAATTGTGTGATGAACTCGATTGGTTTGAAGTTGAAACAAATCTTCCAAAGATTCGAAAGTCCTTCTCCAATCCTGGACCCAGACATGCGGTTCAAGTTTTTCATCAACACCATTTTACCATCGTTGACCAAATCGACATCATACTCGGACGGAATCATGATCTTTATTCCGTCCTATTACGACTATTTACGTATCAAACATTACATGAAAACATCCACCAAGTTCACCATTGGATCTATTGACGAATATAGTACACAATCCAAATTGTCGAAAACAAGACAAAACTTCATGGTTGGCAAGACCAAGATCTTGTTATATACTGAAAGATTGCATTACTTCCGGAGGTTTGAGATCAGTGGTGTTAAGACATTGTTGATGTATGGTCTTCCCTCGAACCCTACTTTCTATAAGGAATTAGTGAGATTTATAGGCAAATCCGTATTCAAAGAAGTTGCAGATTTGGATTTGGTATTTGTCAAGATATTATTTTCAAAATGGGACGCTGTCAGTTTAGAGAGAATTGTCGGATACGAGAGGGCTCCAGTATTGTGTAATTCCACCAACGAACTGTATGAGTTTAGATAAACAAAAGAATGTTTGAATCAGCACCAATTGATGTTATAAACTATTTAACACTACATAATGTTATAGTTTCAACACCTGCACAGATTAGATTTATCATGCTATTTAATACTACAAAAATGTTAATAGACATTTCAGATCATAAATTCTTTGTATAATACCATAACTAATTTGAACAAATATGTAGTCCATCTATGGCGTAAAGACTTGGAGATATCTATCAAACGAGATTTTGTTCAAATAGAACACTCTGATATTATCCTTATTAATACCATCCCATTGAGAACCACTTCTACGAGCTCAAAGCGTTGAATGCCATCACGAAGCATCCCAATGCAACATAAGGACTCATTCTTTCACCAACTCTGGCAAACTTCCAGAATACTCCCAACATTCCGGATTTCCTATTATCCAAGATTGCTGGTGCTGTGGAATGTACATAGGTACATGTACATATTAATAATAGTATGACCTGGAGCAACGATTGGAAATTAAATAATGCAGACTAGATGTTAGTAGGTTCTTTTGATTTAAGTAGATTTGTAGGTTCAAATAGATATAGTAGCTCCGGTAAATCGAAGAAAGAAGTTCCGTAGAGTTAGAACGGCTCTTAGAGAAGTTGGACGAGGTGCTTTGGAGTTAAGGGTTGCAAAATTGAGGTACATACCATTTTGGTTGTGGAGGAGTCTAGTTTATGTATAGGCAAATTGATTTTCAGATAAAATTGCGAAATCTTCAGTCGCGACAAGATAGTTAGAGCCACTCAAGGGACCATAGAGATGAAGAGTAGTGGCTCTAAAGGAGGACAAGCACTAAAGGGAGAGTTCTGGTCTCTACTATAAGCATATCATGGGAGTACTGCGAGAGCGTGTGTACTATAATGCTAATAGTTTACGGTCTCTTGAGGGATTGAGATTATCAGATAGTTAGATTGGACATCAAAGATTAGAAGAACAAGATCATAGAACATGATCAAATATTTTATGTTAGGAATGATTTCAGGCACGAGATAATATTCTAGCTGGTATAGATCTACTAAGAAACTCTAGTTATATATCTACGGAATAGTTGAGAGTGTGGAAATGAGAGTTGAAATGGGCGTAAGCATAAACTGCAGACAATCATATTTTAGTGACAAACTAAACATTCTCTCTATAAGTTAAACATTTCTTTATATCTCTATTGCTCCTTTTCTTCTCTACGTTACTACTCCTTGAACATATTATCTCAGTCGAAGATGTTCCACAGTAAGAAATTAGATATGGATAATCCAAACTGGCCGAGGTGAAATAAAAATTCATGGAATCGTCCTTAGTTGATATTTCTATATTCATAAACAGTGTCCTTAGTAGTCCTTAGTAGTCCCAAGTAGTCCTTAGTTGTTCTTCGTTAAACCTACTCTTGTATGGGCTAGCAGAATGCTGATTTTCTCACTATCTGCCGGAAACTCAAAAAACAATTGGTTCACCAGATGCCAGAACACAATCCAGAGAAGAGGCGCCCAAATACTTATAAGAACGAACACGTTTGAGTAGTAAACAGAAGTGTTTGAATCTCTCGCTAACCATAATATGGCAACCTATTCTGATGATCCGTTCCAGATGGATGAGGAGTTACCGCAGGACTCCTTGAACACCAGTATCACCAGTGAATCACTGCAAGGGGGTAACGGGGGTACGAAGTTACGGGAGGAAGAAATGAGAGATGAACAAGATATAATGAGAGATGAAGATTTAATGAGAGGAGAACAAGATTTAATGAGAGCAGAACTGGATCTAAGCCAAGTTCAACAAGACATTACACCACATTTCGGCAATATGCTTGGAGCCAGGGCTTTGTATAACGACAACAAACTCATACGATCGAAACTAGCCCAGTTCAAACTCGAGGAAAATTCAGGAGGTGCTACAACGACAGAGGAAGAAAGTGGATTCGAGGATCAACGAAAAGATGACGACGAGTTGGTGTACAACGAGGACGCGGATGATAAATTGGACCTCCAACAACAAAAGAGACTCCAACAGGAATATGAAGCGGGTAATAACGGCAAAAACCCGTTTAACGGCGAAAACCAGCCGTTGACACCACCGGAAAACTTTGCTCCTATCATAAACAAGATTTACCGATCATCGTTTCCGCAACCTTCCAACTTTGCGTTTCTCAAAGGTTTGAAATTGAAGTCGGTGTTATGCTTGATCCCCGAGGAGTATCCCGAGTTACAGCTGGAGTTTTTGAAGCACGAGAATATTAAATTGTTCCAGCTTGGTATGTCTGGGAACAAAGAGCCGTTCGTCAAGATCAGTTCTGATTTGATCACCGATGCCATGAAAATAGTCCTCAACCCTGAAAACCATCCAATATTGATCCATTGCAACAGAGGTAAACATAGAACAGGATGTTTGGTGGGAGTGTTGCGACGTCTACAGAAATGGTCGTTGACAATAATTTTCGACGAGTATAGAAAATTCGCTGCTCCCAAGGAACGGCCCATGGATCAACAATTCATCGAATTGTATGACGAGACGGAGATTATCAAGTATGCCGAGGAGAACAAGTTTCTTCCGATATCGTGGGACTAGTTTGAATTCAAAAGTTATAGAGTAATACAGACTGACAGGATCAGACTATGATTAGGGAGGAATCTTAAACAACGAGGAATATGTAGATGTAGCCATTATCCAGAATAAAATAAGTAATTGTCATTATAAAGAAATAGTACTAAAAATTATAAAGTGTTAGTATCTAACTCTCCCTCTAAACATAATACTACTAGACTTAAAACATTAGCTGTGGCAGACCCAGTACCTGCTAGTGCCGTAGTGGCTTGATTGGTAAAGCATTTATACATGAAGAATGTTGGTTGTGAATTCGAATCTATTTTTAATATATCAATACCATTATTTAACGGTTTTATAGGACGTTTACAATCAATTAAATCTTATTGTTCATTAAACTAATATGTGATTAACGAGACCATAGAACCAGTTACTTAGTATCAAATATGGCTATTAAATATGTCCAGGGATTTCTAGTTACTCAGCGAGATTTTTCAGTATCTCAGTATCTCAATATCTCAGTATCTCAATATCACAGTATCTCAATATCTCAGTATCTCAATATCTCTCCGATTCATGGACACTGCTCGGTATACCATACTTAGGAATCAATTCATATAATTCGTATTTCATTGCCTTTCAGGTTATAGGGTCGATTTGTTTCGCATCGTACCTAGTTAGATAAATATAGACGAGAACGGGATTTTAAAACATCCAAGGTTCGAATAAATTTGGAAAAGGTTCCAATATTTAATCTCTTAAAGTGTAGAATTGTTTATGTTTGCATTTTGGGTTTCGCAGCCATTTTTAAGGTCTAGAGAATTCTCGAGAGGCTGTAGTATCACCACGAGGTAAAGAGGGAGAGAATGGTATAAAAGAGTACTTAAACGGAGAGAGTATGTGTGGAGTTTGTGGACTTGACGTTGTCGATTTGGTTTATGTATAGCAATACAAATAGCTGTTAAGGGTAGTTAAACTACAGATTTGCTGATTTACAAATTAGTTCGAGCCAATACAATGTGTGTGTTTCGTCGATCTGCCTTCTAAAGAATATATCTGTAGTGGTCGAAGGTACGGTACTGGGGAAATTATCAGTGCTGGGAGTGTGATCTTTACCTGAGGTTTCCTTTTACTGCTAGGTACGATTCTACAGGAATAGTCACAGTTTTACATACGAAACCAAGGTGGGCGAAGCTCCTTCACAAGTTAGTCCGAGGAGTCTCTGTACCCTTGCTGGTTGATTGTGTTGTGCGTATTTCTATCCCTGATCATGATCATTTAGACTATATGGTCCATTACAAGATTATTTATTATCAGACTTCAATTGTATTGTCAGTACCCCAAATCTCTAGAGACTACTAATAATTTTCCATAATTATTAGTTAAAGTCAGCTACCCTAATAATTAAAATTATCAAGCCTTATCACGCTTATTATCATTAAGATTAACTATGAATATTGAATGCCTACATAAATCCTTATCAATTGTTTTTGATTCTTATGGTAGTCCTCTGGTCTCTGGTCTGAAATTCACATTTGCCATTCACATTTGTCATTCACATTTGTCATCTTTTGAATCAAGATCTACCCATTTCTTCTATATCTAGAATTATAGACATATTTCGACAACTCTCAAGATTAGGCCCCGGGCCACAAAAACTTGCGACCATATATACCAGCATTTCCTAAGGCCAATGCCGACAACGCCACCGGACTAATCCTTCCCCTAAACAAACCTTTGACTCCTGCAGTTCCATTCACTATAAGATATAAGGTAGACCATGCGAAATTAAACCCTGCACCATTTGTGGGTTCTCCGTCATACATAAGCCAGGCACCAAGAAGATTAGCACCTCCAAACAAATAACATGAAGCTCTAGTTGGTTTGGCAATTGCAGCAGTCCTGCCAAACTTCAATGATGAACCAGACGTCCCTGAAGGAAGAGAAATTGGAGGACTCGATAATAGTCCTTTATAAAGGAGGGAAGACCCTAGTAAAAGCGCTGGGAACGGCGACGTCGATAGTTCGTTAGCCGTTTGGAGAAGAGACGTTTTCGTTTGTTCAATTGCTTCTTCGGTAGACATTATGTGGTGATATTTCTAGGTGTGAATTTGAATTTCGCGATATTTTAGCAACCTTGAACTGAAACGATGATGGAAATCGAGCGACGAATAATGGTTTAGTTGAGTCACAATTTATAAAATATATAGGCGAAATAACTAAGAAGAGTTAATATGAAGAGAAATCTGAACAGTAAATCTGAAGAGTAAATAGCACATTTTGTCACCAGGCTCTAAATAAGCATGAATTTTGGAGTATGGGGTAAGAGAAGTTTTGATGAGAATTAGCGAGAAACTCGTTGGGGAAACTCGTTGAGGAAACTCAATAGGAGACACTTGTTGAGAGAACTACGAATGTTCTAGTTAGCACGAAGATTTTTGTAATTGACTAATAGTTAGAGCTTAATATGTGTAAAGATGACGATTTTGAATTGTCATGATCCCACAACGCTCAGGGAAGAATATTATAATTAGTAAGAGAATAAGGAGACCAAGAAAGGATCTAGTGGAGAAGAAGTATTTAAAGTTATAAACAGTATCTAACTGCTCTAGACAAAAACAACAGCAATTGATTTGTGATAGTGAAATTGTTGATAGTTCAATACTGAGCTGGTGAAGGTTGCTCTAATTTCAGTGATATTAGTGTAATTGTCACAAGTTCTCAATTCTAGTGACAAAGCATCTAATTTTAGTGACAAAACCTCTAATTTGAGCGACGCACTCTCTAGTTTTAGTGACGCACTCTCTATTTCTATCACTAACTCCATTTGTATCCTAAACCAATTCCCCCCTCCTTCTACTTCTTCTACAGTATCTTTAATCGTTTACATGTATTCATACTAATATACAAAATCAATCCATCTAGGATCTTTCACCTCTTAATCTTCTAGCCAATTGAATGTCCTTCTTTTGGATAGTGACTCTCTTAGCGTGGATGGCACACAAGTTAGTGTCTTCGAATAAAGAAACCAAGTAAGCTTCAACGGATTCTTGTAAGGCACCGATAGCAGAAGATTGGAATCTCAAGTCAGTCTTGAAATCTTGGGCAATTTCACGGACCAATCTTTGGAAAGGTAATTTTCTGATCAAAAGTTCAGTGGACTTTTGGAATCTTCTAATTTCTCTCAAAGCGACGGTACCAGGCTTATATCTGTGAGGCTTCTTGACACCACCGGTAGATGGGGCAGATTTTCTGGCAGCCTTGGAGGCCAATTGTTTTCTTGGTGCTTTACCACCAGTGGATTTTCTAGCTGTTTGTTTAGTTCTAGCCATGTTGGATAATGAGGATAAAAAAACGTTAGGGAGGATATGGCTTGGGATTTATATAATGATGAAGGTTTGGATAGTCGCGATTTTAGATTTTCCGGGGATGTTTTTGATTTAGTGAGATTCGCGTAGAATCGTGAGTGTTTTGGTGAGGAGCATCGCGATTTTTAGCTTTTCTCGCGTGTAAAGTCACAAAAATATTGAGAGGTCACAGAAATCCACAGAAATCAACTTTTTTTCTGTCAAGAAGACAAAAAACGTCTTCTAGTCACGAGAATCACAACTTTTTTGTCTCTTCGAGGTGCGAAAAGCGGTTAGTTCGCATGCTAGAAACTACACCCGAGATGCGTAAAACATATCCCTAACTCTTTTATTGTTTACCTCGCTTTATCTCATTCCATATCTGTTTATTTTGATCAGTACGCGCTCAGACGCTCCACGAATCTGAATCTCCCTGTCTCTCCCTAACTCTCAGTACATTCACGCGATTCTTCATTCCTATAAATATTTCTCCATCCCCATCATTTATTCAATTCTTAATTATCTATTAATCAATTAATAACTACTATATATAATGTCTGGTAGAGGAAAAGGAGGAAAAGGTTTAGGAAAGGGTGGTGCTAAGAGACACAGAAAGATCTTGAGAGATAACATCCAAGGTATTACAAAGCCAGCTATCAGAAGATTAGCAAGAAGAGGTG
>Ga0065704_10070207_pt1 | contig 81168 bp, 33 predicted proteins | sample SwiRhicommuniRL2_FD_59091 | JGI IMG/M metagenome (GOLD analysis project Ga0065704, IMG submission 59091) | Switchgrass rhizosphere bacterial communities from Rose Lake, Michigan, USA - RL2 v2 (version 2) | ecosystem: Host-associated > Plants > Roots > Rhizosphere > Soil | place: East Lansing, MI | reverse complement strand
AACCCCTCTAACCACTACTCTAAACACCTCTAAAGAATTTCTGATAAATCAGAACCGAATATAAGTAACTAACAAGAAAACAAGCGTAAATCTATATTTTAAAAGTTCTAAGTGATACTTCATCACTTACGTTGACACTTATTGTAGTCCCAACTCAAGAAGTTTCCAGAGTTACAGTAATTTTCATTCCAACATCTGGATGAAATCTTTGTTCCATTAGTACAATTAGGAACCAAGGGACTGTGTCTGTACTGTAACGAAGAGTATAATTGGTTGAATTCGATGTTGGACTCATTTTTCAAGTTATCAACGACGTACTTCTGCCAAAAGGTTGCATTGATTGGAGCTTTTATTGGCCATTCTCCACTTGGATCGAAAGTATCTCTAGCCGAGTACTCAAATTTCCACTCAGGTTCGGCACCGTTGTTTGTAAAGGTCTGGTTCAACTCTGTGTAGTAGTTGTAAGAGTTGATTATATCGAAACTTTCATCTTCAACTTCGTAGTATCTCCAACTAGGATTGTTATTAGTTAACGGAGTAATGGATTGTGCGACCCAAGCCATGTTAACAACGTTTTCAGCGTCCTTACTTGAGTTGGATGCGTATAAAACGTGGAATTGGTCTCTGTGTGTATGTCCATAGAAGATGTTTGCAATAGTGTATGGAGAAAACCGTTCAACGATTTTTCCGAATATTTGGGCTTGGAATGGCAAAGCATCATAGTCTGCTACGGGGATATGGGCCATGATCCAGACTCGTTGGTTGTTCTGTTCACTTTCAATCAATTCATTAACCAAGAATTCCCATTGGCCAAATAAATCTGGATCAGTGGACAAATTAATGTAGGACCAGAGATTCTTTTGGTAGTAACAGTTTGAGTTTAACGAGATCACTTTCAAGTTTCTCTTGGTGGTGACGGCAAAGCCAGAATAATGGTTTTTGACAACGTCTCTTTCTGATTCAGGTAACCAGCCGTTATTTACCCACACCTCGCTCATTAATTCATTGTTACCATCGTAAGAGTTGTTGAAGTCATATTTGAGTGGAGAAAGTTGTCCATATGGGAAAGTATCATGGTTTCCTAAACTTGGGTAGATTGGAATATGATCGAGGTAAGTCTTCATTAATTCAAAGTTTCTAAGTTCGGCATTTTTAGTAGTTTCAGCATCACAATGGATGACATCGTGATCGACCAAATCTCCAGTGAAGATGGAAAATTCGAAATCTTTGTCCTTGTGGGCTTGACTAATATACGCCAAACTGTTGTTTAACAAAAGCTCTGGCGAGTCACATAAGTATCCACCAAATGCAGTGGCAGGAGCCGAGTTGAAGTTGACACCTCTGTATTTAGGAAAGTCGTAGTATTCTCCGGTGTGGTATTCATTGTTCTCATCATAATTAGCATCAGGATAAAAAGAATATTCTTCACTCTTGGATCCAAAATGTTTGAAATACTGGTCAAAGTTGTAATCCTTGCTTCTTAAATCTTTATTGACAGATTCAGGCAAGCAACACATTGGTGTTGAGCAGTTACTTTCACTTCCCAATTCGTATCTCAACTGCAAGTGGAAGTCAGTAAAGTGTACCACATTGAAGGTGTCTCTGGTGGAATTGTATTTTGGCTGCGAAAAATGGATTTCGGACTTTTGTGGCCACCACTTTTCAATATCAAAGAGTTCGTCAACGTTTGGAGTTGGAATAGAACATGACTGAGACGATTTATAGTAACAATAGTAGTCCAAATCCAAGTCACTCGAAATATTGAAGTTTTGCAACATGTGAAGAAAGTCGTTGTCAAAAAAATCAATACTTGTTGAAGAAGTTAAACCTGAATCGAATTTGTCTGTAAACTTGTTGGAGTTCTTAGAGTTCGTGGTTATGAAGAAGTCATTGTTTTCACATTTGGATACAGTATTGTTGTTTGATACGATACAATACTTGAACAACAATAAACTAACTAAATGATTCTGTTCAGGATATGCGTTCAACAAACCCTGTCCATACTTGATTTTGTTCTTACATTTACCACATGAACTGCCATTGAAGCTGGTCAACTCTTTCAAGTGTAAGTTGATGAAATCGATATCTTTTGCAGGTAAATCATCAAAAATCCCATTCACATCATCTCTAGCAACCAACTGTTTTTGAATGGAGTCAATTCCTGGAATTGTGTGTGCAAGCACATTTGCAACCAACGGCAAACTAATCAAGAAGGTTTTGAAAGAAACCATAAGAAGAGGTTAGGAATAGCTGATAATTTTGGAACCTTGGTGGACTTAAGAAATTAGGAAAAAAGGTGTCTATTTAATAATACGTCAAATCAGCACGTGGTGAATCTTTCTATTTATTGGCATGCAAATCTCCGAATACGAGTAATTGTTTTATTGTGGATTGTATGAATAATTGTTAAATTAGGGACTGTATGGACTAAGGTGACTACCATACAAAATATGCCACAAAAGGTACACAAAGAAAGACAAGAATTTGTATTGGGATTTCTCGTAATTTATGACAAAATTCGGAAAAATCAATTGGTTGTGTAGAGGCTTTAGCGAAGATCAATTGGTTGTGTAGAGGCTTTAGCGAAGATCAATTGGTTGCGTAGACAGTTTAGGGATAGAACTTCCCTTTATTGGTTTTTGTATATTAGACACTCCCACGTTGATTCCTTGTCCAAATGAAGCCTCTTTCTTTAGAATTGGTTTGTTGTAGGATGAAGACTCATAAAATTTAAACAATTGAGCAATTTGAAACGAATATAAATCACAAAGTGAAGAATTTGATTTATATCACTACTCCTAGAATACGTTATAAAGATCTTATCATCTGAATCTTAACGTTGGATATCTTGATTCAACTATGTACTCTCGTTTATTGTATAGTGTAGAAGGCTCTGTGAGATTTTGCACCCAATTTTCCCCCTCTAACTGAAAATTACTCCACTGCAATTAGTATGAACTGATTTAAGCACGTTTCAACTATAGGAGAAATTATCGAAGAGGTTGGGGAGCCAGTCTATACCAAATTCTTTTTTTGTAGGTCTATATTGTGGTTGGAACTAAAATACTTGGCCTAGACACTCCGTATCTTGAGATTCCCGGGCTCGGAGAAATTCCTTCACGCTCCTCAACCTTATCTCTATCTCAATTAGTCGGTTCCATTTTATATGATAAATTTACTAATTTTTGTAAATCTATAAAACAAATTATTTCTTCTTTAGATAAATATTTAAGATTAATAAATTAATTTACGGTTGTAGAAATAACTTCTATCCGTGTATCAACGTCAATTAGTGTAACAAATTCTATAGCAACTTCTACTCTCCGTATTTAGTCCTTCTCCATCACCTCCAAGATGTATGACCCATACGTTTCAATATCCTGCATAATAATACTCCAAAGAAATTCAACCGTAAAAGTTAGCGGCAACATAGAAACTAGAGTAGAGCTAATGTGTGTTGGAAATGTCGTCTAATTCATCTTCACCTACGGTATCTACAGACAATGGACGAGGACGGCCAAAGTTAGCACATCAAACCTCGTCCACGCAGCTGTTGTCCACACATGGAACGGGTTCGAAAAAGGGACACTCAAAGATTAAAGCTCACAATCGATCTATGTCCCATAATAAACTATTAAACAAACTATCAACATCCTCTAATTCATCTGCACATTTGGTAAGACCGAATTTGAACCGATCAAAGTCCACTGATGGCTTAGTCAAAACGAGACCGGGTGGTGGAGTCAAGAGGAATAACCGTTCATTCACAAAGCTAAGCGGACTCCAACCCCTAACCAAGACAGTATCAGGACAATCTCTCAAATCGAACAAATCAAACAGTTCATTGAAGGGCATGAATCCGTCGTCCAATTTGATCCCGTTGAGTGGGTTGAAAACCAGCGGACGTAAGGGAAAGGCAATCTTGAAATTGAATGATGACTTTGAAAATGAAGAATACGAAGATTTGGAGAACGATGAAGATAAAGATCTAACACCAGAATCTTTTCATGTGGGAGAAGATGGCAAAAAGTACAATAACTTCAACTCTTCTGAAGATGTTTACCGTCAGCCGTATTATGATTTGAATAACGAATCCAGCAACATTGCGACTCGTGTAATCCCTGAAAGCGAATCAAGCTTACCGTACGTTCAAACTGTAGAGAATATGGAAGATGGGAATAAAACCAAGATTGCAAAACCCGATTACCCACATCAAAAGTCCAACGAATACATTCAATCAAGCGGATCATCCATTCCTTCAGTAACTGAACAGCCCCAACAAGGCGTTTCTCGCGATCAAAGCAAGGACAGCAATAAAGATATGAAAAATCTCCCAACCAATTATTCTTCAGCACAAAGCTCAACTGATGATTTGGTTTTAGCAAGCAATATGTATGGCGGCTCTTTACTTTTATCACAATCTACAGGATTAACTAAGAAGTTTGATGCCAAGGGTGAAAAAGCTAAACTTGCAAGCAATGATGTCTTTTCAAACGCAAATTATAAAAATATAGGGAACAACTCCGTCTCAGACAACCAGCCATTCGTTGGAAACAATTCAGAATCAATCAGTGGAATTTCCTTTCAAGCCAACCCCATTATACAAACACAAAATATTGCTGAGCCTGTCACAACAAACAAAAATGTGATTCAAAATAATTCATATCAACCAAACCAAACCATTTTCAGTAACTTAAAAAGAACAAATTCACAATTCATGTCAAACAAAAAAGGGCAAAACCATCAGGCTATAAATGAGCAAGATTATCCTCATATCAGCAGAAATATCACCGAAGAAGGTGGAAATCAAAATAAAAGTCAAAATGAAATGCACAATGGAGTCAACAACTTTTCAAACTTCTTGAATAGTTCGTCAACAGATCAACACAATGCAAATAATATAGAAACTAGAACACAACAACGGTTGTGGCTCCAAAGAGAGAATTCTTTAATGGATCTTTCCAACTTTGATTCCAATTTAGCCAATGGATCAAATTTATCGTTGAACCACTTGATGTTTGCTCACAACTTCAATAGCGTCTCGAATAATGGAGGAAATGGAAGTTTAATCAGTAATACTAACTACTTTAATCAAGCACGGGACAATATGCAACAGCAAGGAATGTTCCCAATCACACCTGGAGGTTTTAATGCTCCACAATCAAGCGGGGGAAACAATAGCCTGGCGAACATTGGAAAATTGCACAACAACCAAATAAATGAAATTACAAGCAACGGATCTCTCTCACTGAGTGCAAACTCAATGAATATGGGTAATCCCATTGAGAACTCAAGCACCACAAATATCAATGGGTTGCTTTTAATGGTTCAAAACAATCATCAGAATTCGATTCAATCCAGAACAGAATTTGAACGATTGAACAGAGAATACTTGAACGTGAGGAGAAATTCTAATCCTGTTGGAGAAGGGTTGAGTAGAGTCAATCAATATTTCCTGAGTAAAGAGATTGACATCCCAAAGTCCACTAAAAAGCAAAATGGTAATACTACTCCACTGATATACAGTCAGACTAGTGCCTCTAATGGTAATTCATTCAAGGAGGTATCGAAAGTATACCAGGAAAACGAAATCACACAAACATTGAATAAATTATGGCAAGATGCAGTGATGTCGTCTCTGTCTTCGACTCCGACTAATGCAAGAATAGGAAATGGTCAAAATGGCCAGAACCAATCTCTCACATTCCAGAACCAACTTATTCAGTCACAGCGCCCAGTAAACCCTCGGGGAGGGTCGTTTAACCAGGCCATAAACTACAGTAATCTAAGGGCACCGCACACACCAACAACAAGAGCAGTGAAATTGGCCGCACAAACTCAGAATAAGAGAAGCAACGAGGTAAACATCAACTAAGGATAGGAATTTAAAAGTAACAAATTGTTTTAAGATATATTACGGGCCCAAATTATTAACTAAGGATAGGAAATCAAAAGTATCAAATTGTTTCAAGAAACATTACAGGCTCCAACTTTATTATTAAATCGCATAGTTTTTATTGATTAACATGACTAGAAGATAGATTAAGTTATATATCTCTCGATTTATAAAGTATATACAGATAAAAGGATTGGTAATGTACAGTGTAGATTCGTAGGAACCTAAAGGTAGGATATGCTCCCGACTTGATGCTTGGTAAATTTAGGGTGAAGCAACGTGAAATTTGCCAGATAGAGTTGATTTAGTGATGATTTATGTCCGTGCAACGTAGTTCCCTTAACTTGTTGAATATTCAAAAGGATGGAGCAACTGGAGCAACTGGAGTGGTCGAATTTTCATTCTTTCTAGTATCCAATGACTTTGTGGATTGTCCCTTGTTGCCAGCTTTCATCAACTCTTCTTCGTAACCACTAGGGATGTATTACTTAGCTTCGTTAGCTAAACTAACCTTGTCTTTGCTTATGCTTTCCGTTAGACTTACAATAGACAAACACTCTACCTTTTCTTCTAACCATGTAGCAATCCTTGCAAAACTTCTTTACGGAGGTTCTTACCTTGAAGCCTCTGGTTGGAATAAGGAACGCTGGAACAGCCAAAAAGTTTATGAATTTAGGGGTGGCATTAAACAAGTTTTTGTTAAGGACCGGAGCAAACACTTGACGCTTAATTATGGAAGTAAACGACAACATACTGGTTAATGAAGTTGATACCAGGACAAGCACTGGTGGGTGAAAATTTTGTTAGAGGATCAACTCGGATTACATAATCCAAAATTTCGACAAATCGGTAGTTGGAGGAAAAATGAACAAACACGTAATTTGTTGTTTTGAAAGAAGAAGAAGAGGTGTTTAGATAGATCGGATCTACGATGTCTACTCAATCATACAAGAATAAGGATGCTTACTCCAATGAATCTGCCTTGCCTGACAAAATGGCTGTTTTTCAGGAGTGTTTACAACAATTTAACGCTTCACCTGTAAAAGCGGCCAAGTGTCGTGAGTTATTGGCAAAATTATTAAGATTGATTTATCATGGAGAACTGTTCCCAGCACAGGAATCAACCACGTTATTCTTTTCTATTTCCAAGTTATTTCAACATAAAGACCTGTCCTTGAGACAATTGGTTTATTTGGCTATTAAGGAATTAGCAGCAACCTCTGATGATATTTTGATGGTCACATCTTCAATCATGAAGGATATTCAAAGTGGAGATGCTATTTACAAACCAAATGCCATTAGAACTTTATCAAAGGTATTAGATTCAACTACTGTGTATGCAGCAGAGAGATTATTCAAAAATGCTATTGTTGACAAGAACCCCGTGGTTTCATCAGCAGCGTTGATTTCTTCATACCACTTATTACCAAATGCTAAGGACTTCGTCAAGAGATTTACAAATGAAACTTTGGAAACCGTATCTTCTTTCAAACAATTCCCATCGAACCAGTTTCAATTACATGAATACTACGGAAGTTCGACTTCAAACTTACCTTCCACTTCTTATATGTACCAATACCATGCTTTGGGATTGTTGTACCATTTGAGAAGCCACGATAAAATGGCATTAGTCAAGTTGATTACTACGTTGTCCGAAGGATCGTCGTTGAAGAACTCGTTATCAATCATTCAATTGCTTAGATATATCAACAAGATTTTGACTGATGATGAATCCTTGATTCAACACATGTATCCAATTTTAGCTGGCTTATTAAAACATAAATCAGACATGGTTGAGTTGGAAGCATGCAAAACTTTGATTTCCTTGCAACACTTAATCAAAGACGACCAATTTATGGGCATTATCACCACTTTACAAAAATTATTGGGAGTTCCAAGAATCGCAACCAGATTCGCTGCCATCAGATTGATTAATAAGATATCTGTTAAACACCCGGAAAAGATTCTTGTTGTAAACTTTGAATTAGAAGGTTTGATTAATGATCCCAATAGATCAATTTCAACCTTAGCCATCACTACTTTGTTGAAGACTATGGGAGCTGGAACAGTTGATACTGGATCTACTGGTGGAGAAAGTGTCGATAGATTGATCTCTAAGATGACTTCTTTAATGGATGAAATCACTGAAGATTTCAAGATAGTTATCATTGAAGCAATTGAGAACTTAGCATTGAAGTTTCCTGCCAAACATAAGAAATTGGTTTCTTTCTTGACTGACTTGTTGAGAGATGATGGAAGTTTACAATTAAAGACTAGTATTGTGGATGCTTTGTTTGATTTGATCAAATTTTTGCCAGAAGCAAATGCAAAGCAGTTAATTTTGATGAACTTATGTGAGTTTATCGAAGACTGTGAATTCACTGAGTTATCGGTTCGTATTTTACATTTATTGGGTGACGAGGGCCCTCATACTGCAAATCCTTCTTATTACATCAGACACATTTACAACAGACTTGTTTTAGAAAACTCTATTGTCAGATCATCGGCAGTTATTTCATTGGCCAAATTTGCTTCTGTTTGTGGAGGAGAAATTTCATCTAATATTCAGATTTTGTTGAGCAGATGTTTGAACGATGTTGACGATGAAGTCAGAGACCGTGCAGCATTATCGATCAAATTCATCAAAAACAACCAAAAGAAGTTAATTGTAACAGATTCGAAATACGACTTGGCTGCATTGGAAAGTAAGTTGACTCACTATTTAAATAATGAAGGCAACTTCGACAAGCAATTCGACATTAGCGAAGTTCCATTACTTTCTAGTGAAGAATTGAAATCGATTGAATACAGCAGAAAGATAAATAGATTGGATTCTCCAAGTACAGAACCTAGTGACAACGAAAAGAATGCTGGCAAGAGTGAAGAAAAGTCTGGAGGTGATGATTTAGCCAAGGACTTGTTGAGACAACAAGAATACGCACAAGAATTATCATCTATACCCGAATTAGCTGACTACGGGAAATTATCGAAATCTACTATTACTCCAGTATACTTGACAGAGAAGGAAAATGAATTTGTCGTGACAGTAGTAAAGCATTTCTTCATCGACTCGCAAAAGTTGGTGTTGCAATATGATATCACCAACACGTTACCAAAATCTGCGTTGCAAGATATTAGTGTCATTGCTCAGCCAGATAATGATTATTACCAAGAAGATTTTATTATTCCATTAGAGGAATTGAGACCAGACCAAACCGGTACCGTTTACGTTTCCTTCAGCACACCGGGTATTGAAGATGACGAGCTTCTTGCAGCATTCGGAAACACTGTGGCTTACACCAATAAGGATGTGATCGATGACGAAGGTAACGTAGATCCAAGAGATGATGGTTGGTCGGACGAATATCAAATCGATGATTTGGAACTTTCGGCAGGAGACTTCATTACTCCACTTTACAACTCCAATTTCACTGCCATATATGATACCTTACCTAACGTATCCAGTGCAGTAGTCACAGTTAGTGGTACAGACACTTTGGAAAACGCAGCCACTAAATTAAAGATCATCTTAAACATGTTACCATTAGACGGAACAGACTATGTTCCAAGTGACTCGACATCCCACACTCTTCATTTATTAGGTAAAGATGTTTGGGGAGGCAAGATTGGTGCTCTTATCAGATTAGCAAATTCCAGCGGAAAGATTGTCGCCAAAATTGAATCTAAATCCGAAACTTCCAATTTTAGCGAGATTGTTACGGGGAGTGGATATTAAATCAAAACCCGAGATGACAAGCAAAACCCGAGATGACAAGCAAACTCCTCGTTATCAGCAATCTTAGTTAGATATACTTTTCTAGTTATTTTAGTATGTAGTAATTTACATCATTTTATTCCCGAAAATGTACTGTGGCTTATGCAAAGAAGAAAGTTTGCAGAATGGACATCGAAAAAAGCAACCTGTGGAAATTCTAGGAAACTGACAAGTGGAAATTCTAGGAAACTAACACTGATGCAAATTATGGAAAACTAACAGTGAGCAAATTATAGAAAACTAGCAGTAAAATTGTCAGTCATAGAGATTGTCGAAAGCTAATAGAATGAAAATTACTCAAAACCAATCATTGATAAGAAATTACGGAAAAACTCCAAAGTGGAATGACAGAACCAAAAATGACACAAATTAAAAATATGTCAACCAGGAAAATATCCACAGGAAAAACTGTGGATCCCTGGATAATTCGGAACCCTTAGATGACGCGATCAAACGTGTTCTAACGAACGATATGACGCAATTGAATATAATCAGGCTGTTCTACGTGGCAAGGTGCATTTTTGCAGCATTGAATATGCTCTGTCACTAAGACGGTGTTACAACTGAGGTTCAACTAGTCAAGATAATATTTTCAAACGCCTTATCGATATGCGTATTCTCTTATCAGGCGGCCTTTGGATTCGCTTTCGTCGCTAGATAATAAATTCTGCCCACAGTCATACCAATAGTTTGTTCAGAGTCATTATGTTTATAAGACCGTCGAGTCCCTTTCTTATGTCGTCTTAAGTTTTTCTATTATCAACTAGTCAACTAGTCAAATAGTACTATGATATCGGATAAATCTATACTAAAGGAGAAGGATGAAGGGGTCGTCACAGAGGTGAATTCAATCATCGATATTGATGAGAATAATCTTGATTTCGTTGAAGGTGACCCAACGTTTATGAACAATTCTCCATATCCACAAGTTCGAGCAGCAGTGCCTGTTGAATTGGATCCAAACGTAAGGCTAAATCATTGGAGATCATGGTTTCTTATCACAATATTTGTGATTGTATTTGCAGGAGTAAACCAGTTCTTTTCGTTAAGATATCCTTCGATCACTATTGGATATGTGGTGGCACAGATCATCTCATTTCCAATAGGTAGAGGACTCGCTATGTTGCCAGATATTAAAGTCAAGCATGCTCCGTTTTTTGACTTAAACCCGGGTCCATATTCTATGCAAGAACATGCATTGTTGACGATCATCATTTCATTAACATCATCAACGGCTTATGCTATGAATATTCTTATTGCAACCACCGACTTTTATCATATTGATTTGAGTGTGGGATATCAAATATTGCTTACCTTGACGTCTCAGATGTTGGGGTATTCAGCAGCTCAATTATCTCAGAGATGGGTGGTTTATCCCGCACAAGCCATTTGGCCACAGGCATTAATCACCGCTACGATTTTCTCGACTTTGGCTAAAACAAACTTGACTGAGTCGGTGAGAGTTTCAAGGTTCAACTGGTCGAGATATAAGATGTTTTCAATCGTGTCGTTAGGTTCATTTGCATGGTTTTGGGTTCCAGGATTCTTATTCAAAGCACTCTCCAATTTTAACTGGATTTGTTGGATTGCTCCAAAAAATATCTTGGTGAACCAGATCTTTGGGACTTCTACTGGTTTAGCAGTAGGTGTTCCTCTTACATTTGATTGGACCCAAATCACCCAAGCCCTCGGGGTAAATCCTTTGGCAACTCCGTTCCATGTTGCAGCCAATACTTATGCGTCGGTGTTTTTCTTCTTCGTGTTGATTTTGCCGATCTTGTACTACACCAACACTTGGTACGCAAAGTATATGCCAATGATCAGTTCTTCGTCCTTCGACAACAAACAGAAGGTATTCAATGTGTCGAGAATCTTGGACGACGACTTTAAAGTCGATATGAAGGCGTATAAGGAATATTCTCCTGTATTCATTCCGTACAGTTACTTATTGTCGTACGCATTAAATTTTGCAGCCGTTACGTCACTTATCACACACTCCATTCTTTATAACGGAAAAGAGATCGTGGCTCTTTTCAAAGATGCGTCTCATCTTGGTGATGACGTACATAGACGTTTCATCAAGAAACATTATAAAGATGTGCCAATGTGGTGGAGTGGAGTTCTATTTGTCGTGGCCCTTGGTTTTGGATTTGGAGCGATATCAGGATATCCTCAGTTTTCTCACATGCCTACCTGGGGATTGATCTTAGGGGTCGTGATTGCACTTTCTACGTTTCTCTTTGAAGCATTGTTGCAAGCCACCACCAACCAACACGTCGGGTTGAACATTATCACCGAATTGATCGCTGGTTATGTTTTCAAAGGAAATCCAATCGCAAACATGTTGATAAAGTTACTTGGATTCATTCCTAACCGTCAAGGTTTGAGTTTTGCCCAAGACTTGAAGTTGGGCCAGTATATGAAAATCCCTCCAAGAGTGTTGTTTTTCTTTCAGATTTATGGGACTGTTCTTGCGTCGTTGGTCAATATTGGGGTTCAACAATGGATGAGATTCAATATCAAGGATATCTGTACTCCAGGCACTGAATTTTCGTGTCCAAGTGGTAAGGTTATTTTTACTGCAAGTATTACGTTTTCATTGGTTGAAGAATTGTTCTCTGCTGGTAAGAGGTACCATGCTTTGTTGTACTTCTTTGTAATCGGAGCAATATTCCCCGTCTTTACATGGCTTCTTTGGAAGAGATGGCCAACCAAATGGTACGGAAGAATCAATTCTCCAGTATTTTTTACTGGTTCTGGAAATATTCCTCCTTCTACGTTGTACAATTACTCGTTATACTTTGCAACGTGCTTTGCTTTCAATTATTACCTCAAAAAGTATTATACTCATTTCCATACCAGATATAATAATGTCATAGCTGCTGGGTTTGATGCCGGTGTTGCGATAGCAGCCTTGCTCATCTTCTTGTGTGTTACGTATCCTGGTGGGAAACTTATCTGGTGGGGTAACACCGTATATAGAAACACCAAAGATTTTAAAGGTGCTCCATTTTATACCTTGAAGAAGGGGGAGACTTTTGGGCCAGACGAATGGTAGTCATATTATGAATATTCATTAACTATGTTACAATATGCTAGTGTTTAACTTTGATAGTTCAATTATAGTTCAGATTTTGAATGCATATTAGAGCAATAATCTAAATCAAAAAAGTGTGAGATTTCCTGTTAATGGTCTAAATTTGTAGATTTGGTTATCTTCTCTGAAACTTGTAGATTTGCTTCTCAAAAACTTGTAATTTGAACTTTCTTCTTTAAAACTTGAAGGTTTGGACTTATCTTCTCTAAAACTTGAAAGGTATCCATTGAACCGTTTGCATCATCATTCATTGCACTTCTCTAAAATTTGGGCAGATTTCTCTTCATTTGCTTGTATAAGATTCCACCTGAGAAGTAGACAAACAACGCAGCGAGCAAAATGAGAAGGAAAATCCATATTACCGCCAAATTGTCACTTTTTGCAGCTGTTGGACATGCATGATGGGATCTGACTTCGAAATAATAACTACAATCATTAGAAGAGCCAATATATGAGATTGAGGCTTTGGCCATCATTTCACGATCACAGGTAAACGTTATAATTGTTGATTTTCTCAATCTCTGACCTGTCTTACTATTGACTAGGTTTTCACAGTATGATCCATTTTGATAGGTCAACGTAAGCTTTCTCCCTCTGAACTTGGGGGTGGTTGAATATTCTCCTATGGAGACGTATTTTTCAGTTTTAGGATCCATATAATAAGCACCTACCGAGGTCACATTGACGTTGTCGGTGATTTCAGTAACATCTGCGACTTTCTTCCAAGGATTAGCACATATTCCTAGGGTAAAGTTGAGTCCACTATCATAACCTCTTGCTGGCCATGGATGAGGCTTCTTTTCTTCCAGAACCAGCAAGCCACGTAAATCAATGAATGCATGGTTGTTGGGGTTGATAACGGTACAGGGATCAAGAACGAGTTCCGTTTCTTCCTTTGCTTCTATAGGAGTAGCGAGTGGTTCTTTTAATGCTGGCTTGGGAACTTGTTGGACTATTGGTAGTGACGTTTCATCCTGAGTTCCCATATGACTGAGTGTGTCAATTATATGTGTTTTGTATTGAGCCCCGCTGGTCGTAAGGGATTCCAAAAAGAGCACCAATACTACTACCAGTAATAAAAAGACTGGGATGATCAATCGCTTGCTAAGTCTAGACATTTGGCTCGATTCCCTGTACGAAGTGGTGTAGATTCGTTTCCTATTCGTAGATTCGTTTCAGATGTCAAATATGGTTTTTCGGGTTGATAATTACATAAGCAACGTAGAATATCGAAAAATGATCAAGGATTCGAGAACTGCAAACGTCATTTGAGATCACCACGACAATTCAAGATAATTCCAACTAGAATCAACTGAAATGGATGCATGGCTAAATACCGGAGCGGCTATTGAAAGTCTTGCTGGAAATGGCGCTAGTCTACCAGGCATTCTCAACTATTCAGATCCGTTACTCAGTCAAGTTTTGACTGTCAAGAAAGGATTACAAATTGCATTAGAAGCCAACTTAGATGGATCAATGGACGGAGAAGTAACTGGGAAGGGTTTGATTCAAACTTTAAATGCATGTGTCGATGGAGATCTTGTAACGCTTGAAAGCATTCTTCGGAACAACCCAGAGGTGGTACAGCAATTGTATCCTTCCGAGGAGCATGGTGTGACACCCTTGATATTTGCCATTTGTTTCAATAATCCTTTAATTGTGGATTCTCTTCTTTCAAGTCATGATGTAGATCCAAACCAAAACGATACATTGGTGAACTATACGCCATTGATGTGGGCTGTACATTTCAAACAATTAGATATCGTGGAGATTCTACTTAATTATCAAGCAGATCCATACTTATCTCCTGGGAAAGATACCAAAAAGAATGCCGTTTCATTAGCTAGTCTTGGAAGTGGTGAGATTTATGAATATTTCAAGTCCCATAATTTGTTAGACAAACCAGTGAATGATGGCCAGGAGATCTTCTACAAGGAATTCGAACCAGTAGATCATATGGTTGATGACTTTGAAACAAGACTCAAATTACAAAGTATGACTTCCGGTAATATTGAAGAAGATGAGAAAGAAGAAGTGGTTCTTGAAGAAGACGACGAAGACTTTTTATCACAAGACCCCTTAATCCATTCATTACCCACCTTCGTGTATGAAAAGTTACTTCCAGAGCAATATATCAAATTCACTGATAGCGATATTCCATCGTTGCTTGATTTCATTTTCACATTGAGAATTAACAAACCTCAATTTCAACATGATACAAAAGTACCAGCTGCAACATTATTCCAATTAATTAGATACTCCCATTTGAAAGTATCTAGTGAAGAATTGACAGAATTTTTGTTTGAATGTTTCACTGCCAGATTAAGATCTGTTACCAACACCAAGTCTGGGGTATTCAATATGGCCACACAAACAAATAGCACAAATCAAAATAATACAACTCCCGCAGGAGATATTGTATCGTTGAGTTATTGGTTGTCAGTAATTCAATTCTTGCATTTCTACTTCTGCAAAAATGATATTTATAGATCATATCCCAAGTTTTTGCAGGAACTTATTAATCTTGTGCAGTCATTAATTGCTACGTTATCGTTCTCGATAAATTCTCGATTGAACACATTGGTGGATGATTGCTTATTGAACTTTACAAACTTAGTGGACGTTTCAAATGTATTATATGCTAAAGATTGGAACTTATTCAAGTCCAAAAAACATCCTAGTACATATGACGACATCCTCACAATGTTGTATCCACCAACACCCAACGAATTAATGAGACCTTCACCAATCAGATATATCCAGGTATTAGGAGCATTGGATTATGTGTTGAAGATTCATAAAGTTGACTCATTATTAACGTCCCAAGCATTCTCCCAAGTGTTTTACTATGCTGATTGTACTATTTTCAATCGAATCATTAGTCAGTCTAAGTATTGTTCAAGAGCTAAAGCAATCCAAATCAGACTTAACATTTCTACTATTGAAGATTGGTTAAGATCACATAACTATAAGTCTCATACACCGGACAAAATAGGGGGCTTAAATGAACTTTTGGGAGATGCTGAAGTCAAGCTACACAATTTAATTGGCGAAGGCAGAGTCCAAATATCTGTTGACGATGAGGCTGAAGATGTAAGAAATCCCCATAAGTTGAAATTCTATTACAATTCTTTATATCAAATTGGGAAGTGCCAATTGCAACCTACAATCGAATTATTGCAATGGTTACAATGTATGTCGCTGGTTGCGGACGAAGAAAGCTTGGTGAACACTATAAATCAATTTGATTCTCTCAATTACTACCAATTATTCAAGGTGGTGAATAAGTTGTATAAATATGAAGTTGATGAAAAGAAGATTTCAAAACCGTTGGCCAACTTTATCAAAACTTTGATGATTCAGCAGGGAGAAAAGCAGATCTCAAGACTATACTTACATTATATGACGCAATCGACGTTCTTGTCGAAGGAGATCTATATATACTTAAATCCTAATTATGTGTTTGAAGTTGTGTTACCTAATTCAAATGAATTGATTAGCAAGTATGGAGCTGGAATAGGTGGAGTGAGAATATTGAGAAGTAAGAAGTATCAACCAAGCTTACCAATTGCAATTGTTGACGATATTGATGACATTTTGACTGAGAACAAGAACGGAAACTTGAACGAAACGTATGAATACGAGAACGAAGACGAAGATGAAGACGAAGAAGCTGAAAACGGACATAGTGCCACAAATGGGTTACATGTCAAGAGTTCAGAATTCAAAAGTACAGACTTTAAAGGAGATGAATTGTTTAAACAGGTTCAGTTACCAAATTCATTAGTTCATAAAGAGTGGGGGGATGAAAACTATGAAGATAATCCATGGTAAATGAAAAGAAGTCGCTTCGAAATGAAAAGAAGCCCCTTGCTAAGAAGTCCTTACTCAAATGAGTCCTTTCCAATGAAACCATACTAAAATGACTATACTAAAATGAACTACTACCGTGGTATCAATGAGACTAATAATGAAAAGAGGTAAATTCCCAACGAAGGTATAACTATAATAAGATATGTTCACAGTGATATAGAAACTGAGTCCATGTAATGAACTATCTTTCTATAAGATTTCTATTGTGAATCTTAGAAGAAGAAACCTTCCATTTACCAGAAGTATATAATCAGTATATTATCAGTATATATACATTATCTCACTAAATTGTGTAACATTTATGTGTTCCCCATATAGTCTATCTATACGAAGACTAAGTATCCACTCTGAATCATATTATATTCCCTTTATATAGTAGAAATTTATCTATCATTATATTTATTGAATTCCGAGAAATTTCAACCATGTGACCTGATGATTCTATTGATTCTAATTTTTCACAGTTTCAAAGTATGGTAAACATCTGGATATGAACTTTGGTCGTTTATAAACAATTGCGCGACTACGTCAGAGCGAAAGTTGGTAAATAATCTGAATGGTAAATACTCTGAATGGTAAATACTCTGGGCTTAATCACTGAGCTCCCACTGGTTAAATCATGAGATTTGATACCTCGGCACTTGGAACTAACAAAACTTAGCCCCTTTTCAGGTCTAGATTGATATTCTTCACGACGATTCTTCACGACGATTCTTCACGAAGATTTTCCAATTAGTTCTTCCCAATTGTCTCTACAATTTCCAGGCTTCGACGCTGAAACATGCAGATGCTTCAAACCTCGCGGGTTCCAAATTAAGGCACAAATACGCTAAATCAAGAGGTCCGAGAATGCCCAAATTAGTATACAGTTTCGAGACTATTGTAACAGTATTTAGATATAGTGGGAATTGAAGCCGAGGTCGTGCCACTAATGAGTCTGTACCAATGAGTCTCTACAAGTGAGTCTCCTCCACATACCCTATGACTTCTCAAAAGGACGAAAATAATAAGCGAAGTCGGTGGGGGCTCGAACGTTTTTGCATCAATAACATTTTAGTACAAAACGTCACTGTTTTAGTGACGGTTTAACATATAATGCCGATCAAGGCTACACCGAATCGGTCTAATACATATATATATATATATATATCCCAGACAGAGAAGGATTTGGGGTATCTTATTTCTCATACACTGTGGACTTTTCAATTCTTTATTTCTAAGATGCAAATTATCACCAACGGTCTCAACTTGTCGGTTTTCTTCCTATTAGCAAGTGTTTTAGCTAAGGATGGTTTCTACAAGATGGATTTCAATCTCTTTAGAGGTTCATCAGTGAACGAGGCATCGAATAATCGTCACAACAACAAAGAGTTTGATATCCACAGCACTCATGTTAAGAGAGATGGCGAATACTACTATGATGTTAGCTTGAGTAACCAAAGAAGTTTTTATGCAGCAAATCTTTCTATTGGAACACCAGCACAAAACGTCGAGGTTTTGGTCGATACTGGATCATCTGATCTTTGGGTTGTGGGTTCAGATAATCCAAAATGTGTGACCAACGGTGGAAACATCGACTGTACTCATTATGGAACGTTTTCCAAAGATGCATCAACGAGTTTTAAGGACAACAATACCGAGGCTTATATCAGTTACATGGACGATACTCATTCTAAAGGTGGCTGGGGTACCGACGACATTTCTTTGAGTGCAAACTTGAAGTTGAAACTGGCCAGCATAGCGGTAGCTAACGATACCGACTCGCCTTTCGGGATCTTGGGTATTGCATTTGAAGATTTGGAAGTACTCGCCCGCAAAGGAAAGAAGTACTCCAACGTTCCAAGTTTATTAAAGGAACAAGGTTTTATCAACAAGGCTGCATACTCTCTATACATCACTTCTCAAGAAGCAAGCACTGGCTCCATTTTGTTTGGTGGGGTTGATAGTGCAAAATATACTGGATCCTTGGTTCCTATTGATATTGTTATGGAACAAGATAAATATGTCTACACTCAGATTCCATTGACTTCGATCTCTGTCAATGTCGACCAAAGGACTGCGAGATTTACTCCTTCCCAACCTAAGAGTGGTCGCGATAGTCAAGACGATAAAAAGAGCCATACTCCAAGAATTGCTGTTGCAACCGCCTCTCCAGCAAAATTGAGCAAGTTCGTTAATATTTCTGTGCAAAATAGCATTCTTGGAAGTACCACTATCGACTACAATGGAATGAGCGCTGTTTTGGATTCTGGAACTACTTTAGGTACTATGCCAAACAATACCCTTGCACAGCTTGCCCGTGCCGTGTCTCCAGATGCTTTTTATGAAGGTACTGTCCTCAATACATGGGTCGTTCCATGTTCCGTCAAGACTCCAACAAACAATTGGGTCTTCAACTTCAACAACCAGAAAGAAATCACGGCCCCATTATCAGATTTGATTATCCAAGTTGGTGTTAACTCTGCAACAAATCAACAAGTATGTGGAATAGGGTTCTTTCCGAGCGACGTCACTATCTTAGGAGATATCTTCTTAAGATCTGCATACTCTGTCTACAACTTGGACGACAAGACCGTATCGTTGGCTCAAGTTAAATACTCCCACGATGAACAAATCACCGTTATTGAATAGATAATAGATTTAGATTATAAATATAAGCTATACCCATAGAATGACTGGTTGAAAAAATTTCGAGACTGGCCCTGCGTTTGATAAACCGGGGATATCCTCACGGATGATAACTAATATGTTATATATTTACTTATGCTTGTGACCGAGACTGGCCCGTCGTCGTTTGTTGAATTGTGAGCTACTAAGTACCAATTCAATGTAGTGTGTCTTTCGAATCTAGCTTAATTCGAAATAAGAATTGGCTATAAAAATACACCAATTGGACGTCTACAAACTACAATTTACATATTATTTGAAGAATGGTTGTCTTTACGTACTGCGGATCTGTTGCTTGGCAATAGTATTTAATGTTATAGTGTCTGATGTGCATAAAGAGATTACCCAACTCTGTAAAAATTGATTGGTGCATAATAGCCTACCTTAGTAAGACATAAACGTGATATTTGATTCCTAGTCGAGGAGTATTTTAGTAATTAGACATTGTATACATCTAAGCTATAAGAATCCGGCTATATACATAGGTTGCCGCTAGTTCTTGAATTCTGATGTTGAGTATCGTTTAAATATGGAACTTAACGATGCGACAAATAAACAGAATGAGAGATAGAGAGGGATACAGAAAGTGAGATACAAAAAGAGTGTCTCTTTAGACTCTCATTATCCACAAGGTTCATCAATCTTAGTGATCGTCCAGTTTGGTCAAACTTCAGCTATGAAGATTCGTTTCCTTTCCTCAGTTACCAACATTCGCTCCACCAGCTTACTTTATAACGATTGGTATGCCGACTATCCCATTTCCACACCAACCTCCACTATGTCACACCAACTACCACCATTTCACACCACCACTATTTCACACCTTCAACTATTTCATAAATTATTTCATGTTGGCCAAAAAGTTATTTCCTTTAATTATCTTAGTATTGTCATTTCCCAACTGCTTTCTTCTCCATCTCATGAAATCTGCCGTCTTCATTTCATCGTCAGTCTTCTTTTTGTCAAGCATGCTCCATAACCATTCTGGATATTCAGAGTCTTCTAATGCTACTGGTTCATCACCATTTTTTCTGACTTTCAAATTCAACACAGTTCCAGCTGGACAAGATGATTTGGAAACGACATTCCTCAATATGCCAGTATTGCTGAATGATCTGATACTTCTAATATTTATACATCTGAACATCTTGGATAGTTTGATCTAAGTGGTTACTGAAGTAAAATTTTAATATATAAATGTAGTGAGACTACCAATTTGGAGATTGAGTTTAGGATTCTCTATAATGTCTGGCGACATTATCGCACCAATGTCGCAGTTAAAATTTTTCATCATCAGTTAGCAAAAATTTGAATTTTGACAGAACTCACCCTGTCCTTTTGACACTTATAATACATTTACAAATATGCCACCAAAAAAGAAGGGAGTACAAGAAAAGCCTATTTTATTAGGAAGACCAGGTAACAACTTGAAGTCCGGTATTGTCGGGTTAGCCAATGTCGGAAAATCCACATTTTTCCAAGCTATTACCAGATCGCCATTAGGAAACCCAGCCAACTATCCATTCGCCACCATTGATCCAGAAGAAGCCAGAGTTATTGTTCCATCTCCCAGATTCGAAGAATTATGTGGTATATACAAACCAAAGAGTGAAGTTCGCGCTTACATGACCTTATACGATATTGCCGGTTTGACCAAAGGTGCCCATGCTGGTGAAGGTTTGGGTAACAATTTCTTAGCCAACATTAGAGCTGTCGATGCCATTTTCCAAGTGGTTCGTTGTTTCGAAGATGCTGATATTATCCATATTATGGACGAAGTCAACCCATACGCCGATTTGGAAATTATCAAGGACGAATTGAGATTGAAAGATATTGAATTTGCCCAAAAGCACTTGGAAGGTATTGACAAGATCACAAAGAGAGGTGGTCAATCCTTGGAAGTCAAGCAAAAGAAGGAAGAAGCTGAATTAGTCAAGAAAATCATTGGCTTGTTGGAGGAAGGTAAGAGAATTGCCAACCAGAAATGGACTCAAAAGGAAGTCGAAGCTATCAACGGTATGTTGTTGTTGACCGCCAAACCATGTATCTACTTGATCAACTTATCCGAAAGAGATTACGTCAGAAAAAAGAACAAGCATCTTTTAAAGATTAAGGAATGGGTCGATGTCCACTCTCCAGGTGATCTTATCATTCCAATTTCCGTATCTTTGGAAGAAAAATTAGCTGGTATGGCTGACGACGCTGAAAGAGATGCTTACTGTAAGGAACTTGGTGCTACCTCTGCATTGCCAAAGATCATTGTTGCCATGAGACAAAAATTGGACTTGATCTCTTTCTTCACTGGTGGTCCAGATGAAGTTAGAGAATGGACCATTAGAAAATGGTACACTGCTCCTCAAGCTGCCGGAACTATCCACACTGATTTGGAAAGAACTTTCATTTTGGCCCAAGTTATCAAATATAACGATTTGATTGAATACAAGGACGAAGTTAGTGTCAAGGCTGCCGGTAAATTGTTATCCAAGGGTAAAGATTACTTCGTTGAAGATGGTGATATTATCTTTGTCAAGGCTGCTGATGGTAAAGCCCGTTAAGAAGTTTAATGAACACTTTTCATGAATTTAGTAGTACTAAGATAGAATGTAGTGTACGCTGCAAGATCATTCTCATTATCAACAATATGAAAACATTTAATTAACATGGCCAACACCTTCTATTGTTCTCTAGAACCAAACACGCCTTCAATATCTCACCGGTTCGTTACTCTTGTAGGTCTTAAACACGGCTGTATTTTACTATAACCGTTTCCGATTGTTCCGCGCACACCGACTTTAGCCTAAAAAGTTAATTTTCATATGTTATGGCAATTGACCAAGCCCCCAGGAATGATTCGAAGGTTACGCGTTCTTTTCTATATAAGAGAGCCCTCGTTGTATTATTAGAATAGTGAATCGATCAATAAATTTAGTGTGTTGGTCAGAGTCTTAACCAATTGCAAATTGTTTTGTCAAAAGTGCATTTTACGGTAGAAGTGCATTCTTATCGGTAGATCATACGAGGCCTGGTCTAAATCTCCCTGATACTTCACTAATTGTGATGAGGTTCTCGTTGAGAAAACTGTTTATCTTTATTGGTATAACGTTAGTATCAGGATTATCATATTTACTATTCGTGGCGTACCATTCACAGTTCTATCAGGTATTATTTGTACATGAAAGATTCGATAAAAGGAGTTTTAAAGCATCTGACGACCTTGTTAAACGAGACTTACATTACACCAACTATTTGTTTTCCGAATACCAGAACTTCACCAAACTCTTTGGTGGCGACGTTTCTGCAATCAAGTCTAAGCCACTACAAGAGAAATGTACAGCATTTTTCAATTATTATGATAAAATTCATCCTGAATGGGAATTAAAAGCTACTGATGACGACAATCCCCAATTTGATAAAGGAATTGTGAACAAAAATGAGTTTTTTGTGAGCAAGTATGCCAAAATAAAACTGGGAAATCCAGAGTATGTTTCTAAGGAACCTCCAAAGTTTCCATATGAAGATAAATTGACAATTAATGAGATATTTAAACGTCGCTATGGGAAAACCAAAGCATCAGCTCAAACTATGGCTGATACTGCTACTATAATGAGGTTGTATGGGAAATGTTTTTTGGGTCAAGATAATGAAAACCAGGCCCAATTCAAGAAATATACCAAATCTCTCTTCCCATTCTCGAATAATCAACTACCAACCTTTGAATTGGTTGGGAATGATACTGATCCAGTAGCTGAATTTCCAATTTATGACGAAATCAATAAATTTACACAGCAGACTCATAAATTCGACCCTCTGACTGATAACTTGATAGATTTCATTCACAAGAACAGTAATGGGAGAGGAATTGTGATTTCTGCTAGTACTAGACATAGCAGAGATCTAGTGAAGCTTATACGAGTGTTGAGAGCACTTAACAATAAGTTACCGATCCAAGTCATTCACAAATCCGATCTAAATAGGAACTCTCGTACAATAATAACCCATGCTGCAACCTCAGATATTGACTCGTTTTTGGGATTAAAGCTTTCCAAGGATCAAAAGAGCTATTTGCCAGATTTAGACCTCAAGCGAGACTATTCAAAGTATGGGTCTGAATTTCCCAAGCAAGAACTATGGTTTGTTAATATCGCTGGAAGCATTGAACGTAAGTTTAAATATGCATTTCCTGGCTATGGAAACAAAATTCTTGCGATGTTGTTTTCGTCGTTCAAGGAAATTTTATTACTAGATGCAGACACTGTCCCTTTATCCAACATAGAAGACTTTTTCAATTCTGACGAATATAAGGAGAGCTCTGCATATTTCTTTTTAGACAGGGCACTAAGAGACCACAATGATTATATTGAAACCAACTTTTTCTCCCAACTCTTTCCAGCAAACAAAGTCTCGATGGACTCGTTGTTTAATATTCCTTTGGCTACGGAGAAAACTCTCGGAAATAAGTACATGACAGGATGGAGACATTTACAAGAAGCCGGCGTTGTTGCAATCAACAAACGAGATCACTACTTGGGGATTCTTATGATGCTTCCTTTGTTATTATGGAAAGATCCAGTCAAGTCTTCTATATGGGGAGAAAAAGAGATGTACTGGTTGGGGTTGTCGATGGCAGGCGATGAGAATTACCAATTTAACAAGTATGGTGCTGCTAGTGTTGGCGAGTTGACGACAAATCCGAACCATACTTATTACCCAAGCACAAAAGCTCACGAACTTTGCTCAACACACCCCGGTCACGTTGACAAGAATGGAAAGTTGCTATGGATCAATTCAGGTTTCAGTTACTGCAAAAAAAATGGATTCTTTAGAGATAGAATACGATTCCCATTTACCGATTTTCAACAAGACGTTCTAGAACAACGGTTTGCCCATCCTCAAAAAATAAGAGCCGCATTGATACCCCCAGATTTGCCGAAATTCCGTGAATCCGGCAGTCCTTCTGATACTCTGAGAGAAGAAAAGTTCAAAAGTTCATGGTCCAAACGAAAGAAAGATATTGATGAGATAAATGCCAACTTGGAAGAGGGTGAACAAAGAACAGAACGTATTTTGAAGTGGATTCCACAAAAGGGTTGGATCAAAAATCCGATTTGCTTAGGATATATGTATTGTGCATATGACAAGATCCAAACATACGGAGTAGCTGGCGACGATACGGGTCATTTATTTGAATTTGACGATGAGACTGTCCGAAAGTATGATTACTTGAGCAAAATCTGGTTCACTGGTACCAGCAAAGTGGAATTGAACAAAGTTGCCAATATCGACGAAGCAAAAGCATCAGACAAAATAGACGTAAAGGACGATTCGAATCCAGAAAAGAATCCAATAATTGCTGAAACAAATGGAGAACCGAAAAATACAATCATTCCTACAATAAAAACAGACACACAGCAAGATACCACTACATTGCTGACTTCCGAAAACCTTCAAACTAGCTCCATCAAGCTAGACACCAAAACGAGTACAGATATTCAACAAGGCCAACAACCTGGAGGAATACTCATGCAAGAAACTTCAAATAAACCAAAAATAATGGACAATATTTCTGATGATTTTCTTTTCGTTCCATCAAGACAACATAACGTTTGATAGAGTGAATATTTATTGATTTAGTGGAATATTCTTTTGGAGAATTACATTTGTTTAGTAGAATACAAGCAGTTTGGAGTAATCAATGCCATTTAGTGTAATCAGTAACAATTCAGCATAATCAGTATCAATTTACTATATAATTTCTATCTATTTAGCATATAGTTTAATCTTTTCAACGTCATTTAACATAAATATCTCATATTTCATATATCGTAATTACTTCACGTGAAGCACCACAGCATGCGTGGCCATTGGTTTCAACAATCTTTTATCACCACTGGATTCGTAGGGAACACTCTCAGGAACAACGTTATTTTCAAGGATTTCCTCAACACGGTGTTTGATTTTTGACTTCTCTTCCGAGCTTAAGTTGGTGATATACGATCTCGTTTCCCAGTATTTATAAACGTCTTTCCGCGGAATAAGCGTGTCGTAGAGGAGGAATAATTCTTGAGAAATCTTTCTAAAGTATTCTTGGTTATCTGACAAGGCTTCTCTCCAATCACCTTTACGATACTGTGGGACATCTTTGTCATATGTATAGATAAGTTCGCAAACCTTCTTTGACCATGGTTGTTTGTCGAAGAACCTACTAAAAACACCTACGGGAGAAGAGTCCGCAATTCCTAGCTGATCAAAGTAAATGGTTCCGCCGTTGATAAAGTCCACATTTTCCGTCTCTGCTGCCTGACTCCTTGTCGGATAATCGGCATTCCAGATCAACCCAAACGTTCCCGACGGTTTTAAGACTCTGTTGATTTCCTTCAAACTTGTAGAATCTGCAAACCAATGGAATCCTTGGGCTATAATCACAGAGTCGACTGAATTGTCTTCAAGTGGGATATGGTATGAAGAAGCCTGGTAGGTATTTTCAGATTTGATTTGAGGAAAGTTGTTCTTGAACGATTCCAACATCCCAGCACTTGGTTCAACAATGATCAAATTGTCTTTAACATCGCCAGAGTTGTCCCAGCCATTCTCAACTAAGTTTTTGGTGAATTTGCCTGTACCAGCTGCGATTTCCAAGATCTTTTTGTTGGTATGGAACTTGTAAGTATTTGATGAATCGACCTCCGCCAAATGCAATCCCACCAAGAATGGATTTACAATTGCTTCAGCAAAGGAAGGACGGAGCAAATGATAATTGTTATGGTTAAGATCGAAGGAATTAACAGCTATTGAATTGGCTTGCTTAGACATGTTTGGGTGGGAAGTATAGTGATGGAAGGGGATTTGAAATTGGGGGATTTGAAATTGGGGGATTTGAAATTGCGGAGAGTCAGTTGCGAAATGTCGCACGTAAATACGACAAATCTGACATATTATACGACATCTATAATATTATTATTTATTAAAAACACAAATCAGTCACCTCCATATTAAGAGGTACTAGATATGGTTGTCTTTGAGCCTAAAATTATGTAGCCTACGATTGAGCTTACTCTTATTGAATTTTTCATTATATGCATTGATAACCGTTCCGCCGTAATAAATATTTATAAAAAGTTTTCTCAATACATGAGAAGTTGAATAAATGTATGAGTTCAAGCTTAAAATACCAAATTATTTGTTTTACAATACTCTTGGATGTTGTAAATGTTAATAGGATCTTCAAGTCTCTCAAATGCTTCGAATAATGCCTTAAGAACCTTTAATTTATCCTTGTCGTTAGAGAGAATGGTTTCCATGAAATAGAAGTTAACTACTTCGGAACTTGTGGAGTTGTTGGATATTAACTTGTGAAGTAAGATGTTCAAGATTTCGCTTGAGTTATTAACTCTCATGAGAGTAATAACTTGACATAATTGATCAACCGTGAAGCTTCTTAACCCGCTGAGTTTGAAGTATTTCAATACAGATTGGAATTTTCCAATAACCCGAACGCTGTTGGAAACTGGTGACAATTTAATTAAGTTGTCAATAATTGAGGAAATTAGGATGTTCTTGTTGGCTTTGTTTGATAACAATGTCTTGTTTAAATCGTACAATTCTTTCATACCAGAAAGATCATTTGCCAACAACCTCAAGGAATATTCACTGATAGAGGCTGCTGTTTGAATTTCGCCACTCGTTTCCACCGAAAGATCGTTCAAATGTCTTACGAGCTTTGCGTACAACAATGATTCTTTGATTGTTTGAGAGTAATTCTCAAATTTACCAAATGTGTTGATAGCCAAGTCGATATGCTTGTGACTCCCTAATGAAATATAGTAATTGAGAAGGAGCTCAACCAAGGCTGGAGATTTGTTCAATACTTCTGATCCCTTAAGAGATTGTTTGAAGACGACATTGAACTTTTCAAGATTATTTCCTTTTAAAAGAGCATTCAAATAAGCTACCAACACGTTAATAGCCCTTTCATCATACTCTTTTGCTTGGGGAAATAACTCATACGATTCTACCAAGTTTTCAACCTTTGAAAAATGGTTTTCCTGATTTAAGAATCCAAGATACTCTGTGACCCAAGTCCCTGTTTGATTTGCACTATAACTGGATGCAAAAAAGACCTTTTCAGCCAATAAATTCTTTAGATAAATATTGCTTGACCCAGAGACAGACCTGATTAAACTAGAATACAAGTCGTTTGCTTCAGGTTGCATCTTGTGCGAGTTTAAAAACTTGATTACTTGGATATTGACTTTATCTGAGTTGAAATTTACTATGCTTTGCAAATGTTCCAATTTCACTCTATCATCAAAATTCAGGATCCATAATCGAGCTAAGAGGTCTTGAATATTAATTCTCCGTGAATTCTCTAATTGGTTCAATAAAAAGTTGTAGTTCAAAATCATTCCCCAAGTCAACGAATTGAATCTGTAACCCTTGACAAATAATTCAACAAACTTTTCTTCGCCTACTTGATAGTTGACATTAAGCAAATAAGTAAGATTTAAGTCATAGTTCAATTCAAGGCTATTGCCCTCTTGAGTCAAATCTTGAGAAACTACGACATCACAAATTTTGCATGATTCAACAATTTCAGGTGTCATTTGAAGCTGAGTAGTTTCAAGGCTCTCCATCAAGTTTGCAAAGTGAGCCCTGATGCTGACTTTGAAATTGACGATTTCTTCGTTGAATTCAATGTAATGGTTCTCAGTGTCTTCAAATTGTTGAATCAATCTCGATTGAAATTGCAAAATTGCTTTGAACACACTGTTATCATTACCATGGTAACCCATTAAGGTTCTCGAGATAACAATTAATCCATAAATGTTATCAGAAGTCAAGTCGAAGTTCTTCACTGCTTTTGAGACCATTGGTGAATTCAAAAACAATTTAATGTTATACTCGTTTGTTTCAACAGTAGCATTTCCAATCATCATGTAAGAAATAAATTCAGATATGAAATTATTCAAATCCACTGGCGTTGTATAGTGAGCTGATTGAGTTTCAAGTAAGTTCCATATCAAGCCAAAATAGTATTGATTGAAAGGTTCGCCATTTGCATTATAAATCACCCCATTGTAAAGGTAATTCAAGAGCTTCTTAAATGCGTTCAAGTCAAGAACTAGATGATTTTTTAACAAGATCTCTTTAATTAATTGGAAGATTCTCTCATGGTCCCCTTGATTGATACTCAATGATAATAAAACGTCACGACAATGTAATTGTGAACTATTGGAACCATTAACCAACTCAATAGTTGAAGTAGCCTGATAATCTCTCCTGATTGCCATGTGATTGTAGAGAAACCATAGTCTTTCATAAGAACTCTTTTGAGATTTCGTAAACAGTTCAATAGATTCTTCTCCAAGCTTCGCCTTGTTAACTTCTAATTGAACGTAACGATCAGCATACTTGGTGATTAAATTATTGTACAACTCTATCGAAAGTTCAGGAATGTATGTGATTTTGTTGAATTTCATCAACAAATCAAAACCAACATCCAAATCAGCGTCATTTGAGTCAACAATTGCTGAAATGTATGTGGAGATGATCATAGAAATTTGTGCTTGTTTTGGTTTAACAGTGCTCCTTAATGATTCCTTGTAGTCCACTAAGATATCATCCAAGAATTTAGATGCTTCCGTAAAAAAGTTATTATGCACCAATGTCTCGATCAATTTAGAGTAAATGTCAAATTGATCGACGTCTGCAATTTCGGCATCTTTGAAGCTGGAGTAAGTGCTAACAATGAATGTGTAGGTTTGAGAAATATCGCCGTCAAAGATATTATGCTTAGTCAAGAATTTTGATAATGCAATAGTGTCGAGGTAGTACTGTCCAGTCTGGTGAATTTCATTCAAATAAGGAATGATTTTAGTAACAAGGCCCTTGTTTATCAAAGTTGGATTGTGAATTAATATAGGCAACATTTTGGGTAACAACTGCTGCAAATTCAACTGGTCAATATTAGAGATGGAGTTGAACAAATCAAGCCCGATTGTACTGAATTCGTGTTCTTTATTGTTTAACGCATCAAGCGCATAAAGATTGGTCTTTGGTAAGCTGGCCACCTTGAAAGCACCGTCGAACAACGAATTCAAAATAAGGTTGTATGTTTCAAAGTTGGGCTTAATGGCGTTTTGAAGTATGTCTTGATAAATCGTTAATAGGTTTGTTAATTTTGATTCAATTGCTTCCAACGATACTTGAGAGTCTAAACTTCTCAATACAATTGAGTTTAATATCACATTATACAAATCGATGCTGGGAAGCTTGATACCGTTTCTTTTAAGTGATTGGTATAATGGATAAATGATGTTCAAATCTTCTGGTGCGGAAGAGTTGGAATATATATCAATAATGCTGGTGATTTGGGTATTCAACAAAGTAGTTTCGAATGGAGATTCGACAGATACTTCAGGAGCGGTAACAGTTGGGTGATTTTCGATTTCATCATCATCAGTTTTGATGGCTTTGATTTGTTGTGGGAAGTTCTCAATAGTTATCTGATTAGCAGCAGGAGTGGTGGTGGAAAAGTTCCTTGCATAAGTTATAAATTGATTCTGGTATGCAATTTTGATATATGGTACGTTATGAGATCTTATGGATAAGGTGGACAAAAATGCTCTGGTCATGTTTTTGATTTGGTTAATATTGTTATAGATGTCTTGATTGAATTTCAGGATGAAGAACTTTGTAGATACATTCAAGTATTCATAAGGATAGTAGAACTTCAACAAGATTTCACAGTTGATCATATGTTCAAGAATGGCTTCGTTCGGACGTTGGGGTCTCTTCTTGCGTTCGGCATCGTGATGGTTGAAAATTGCATAGTATAAGCCGTAATGTCCATTATCTATACTCAAGAAGTTTCTCAACGGAGAACTGGAAGGATGGGGTTCTTCGTTGGACCATTTTCTATTGAAAAACTGATGGAATGCTATTAATGAATGGTTGTTATGCAAGTATGGATGGGAGCTTTGGAAGAACAGAATCTTTTCATGCTGGTGGGAGTATTTGGCTTGTCTTATAATATTTGAGAAAACCATGACAGTTCAATATGAAATATATGAACTACCTGTCTCTAGTTAAACCTTCACTGAATTAAACCTAGAAGTAAGAAGGATCTCAGCACAGTATGGTCCAAGGAGATCTGGTATACCACGGTCAGTGAAATGTGGATTAAAATAAATAAATGCTAAGAAGCAAAACGAATAAGTTGTTGTGACTTTAATTTGCCATTGAGAATTGGCTACTAAAAGCACAGTTCTTAGTCGCTATAGCCAAAAAAAATAAAAATTGTCCGATTGCATGTTGCGCAAGAGATTTACAGGTTGCAAAGATTTGGCATTGTATTATTGGTGCGAATCTCCCGGAATGATCGAGTTTCGGGGTTCGGATGAAGACGGATACGGACCAAAGCGGAAATCGACGGAACCGATTTGATCTTAAGTCCTTTACTAGGAGAAAATGCCTGCATCTCAAATCTAAATATATTTAAGTGGAGAAAGATCCGATCCGCTTCAAAGCCCGTTAATATATCTATTAGAAAGGAAGTTTAGAATGTTAAATCAAATCCCATTCAGCTTCTGCTAGTAGAAAATGTTTCCGAACCGCATCTTCCGTTTAGTCATCATTTAGCTATAGTAGAACTGCCTCTTATCTCCAATTATTTTATTACTACTGTTCAAGAAGAGAAAGTTCAAGGATACGCTGCAACTGCTTTTCCTCTTCGGAGAGATCGGAATCTCCGCCATTGTAGTCGGTGTTAAACGTAGATGGTGTTGTTTTTGTAGATATACTACCTGATAAAGATAACGATGCAGATGATAGCCAAGGATCTGGGTGAGATGAAGATTCATATGGTTCGGGAGAAGCATCATAGTGAAAGGTTGGAGGGACTGATGTCGATTCTTCGTAGTTACTCGTATCGGCAGTTTGCTTTGATAGTTCAAGCGCCAAACGGAGATCCTCATCTTCAGACGGAGTTTTCGGATTCTGATAGCTTTGACTGATTGCTAATGCCAAAGATAACTCATCGTCGGCATCAACATTATCACGGCCATTGTATCTATCCACAAGCTTAATTTCCTTTTGTTTTTCGTCCTGAATTGAATCGTAATGCATCATTTCATTTTTGATTGACTGCTTAGTATCGTTCTTTGGTAGGTGGTTGAGTTTCTTTCTGTTCTTACTAAAGTCCTTATTGTTGGCTATATCTGTGTCACCAAACTGAAAGTATTGTATAGTATCTCCACACACAATAACCCCATTCGTCTCTTTTTGATCATCATTTAATGAAATATTGCTGATGGGGATATTGTCATTTCGTAAGTTTCGGATCTGTTTGGCAAATCTCAATGAAGCCTGTCTGAAGTACTTTCCAGTATTTACATTGTACAAGTTGACAAACCCATTGTATCCTCCGATAGCGAGGACTGAGCTATTAAGGGCGATATTGCTAACAGATACCAAACTTGTGAAAATATCAAACGAATGGCCCGGACAACTAACTGTTTCAGGATCCACTACTATTTGAGGGACAATATCCAGTCCAGAGTGATCACGGACATTCCATACCATGACACTTCCGTTGCTCAATACATTTGCAAATAGAAGTGCATCTTTTCCAACAATAGAAACATTCCGACTATTGTAAATCCCGATCTTGTTTGGGGAACACGTTTGAAATTGGGACTTTACCACACGAACACCATTGGGTAAGTGAAGGGATTTGGTACGTAAGTTGTTGACATCACTAAAATTCACTACTTGAATTGTAGATTCGTAGGTAAAAATTGCATTGGCATCGCCAAAATCCACATCTAATGTATTACGCATACCAAGTGATGGCATTTCTTGAAAGTGGTACCATGGAGTAGTCGTATTCGTATTGAAATCTTCAGTATCCACCACGAAACCCAAACTTACTTTTGCAAGCGTCTTAAAACTCGAATAATCCACAATGTAAAGGAAATGCAGAGTATTCACGATAATGTACTTTTTGAAGTCACTCTTGATATTGATAATGGGGTGACTAAATTTCTCTGTGTGAACAAGACTTCCATTAAGGTTCCAAAACTTCATTTCTCCACTCAACGAACCGGATAAAATATCTACACGTTCTCGATATTTGTCCATGCCTTGTGGTGTGTTCATGTCTGTGGCCAGGATTGGACTATTGAAGCCAGTAGTATCTTCACCGATAAATGGAGTAATCGAAGATTTGCCAGAAACCCCCGTGGTTGATTGCAACCTCTTTACACACAATTCTCCATTTGTTTTCCCCACTAATAAGTAGTTCCAGTTTATAGAAAAGCACGAAATCTGCTTAAATGATAGAGATCCTCCTGGGATAAACTTTTGGTTTTTGCCGTTCTTCAAGTTGCAAATGGCGATGTTGCCCGTAGATTGCGAGAAGGTGAGTAATTTGCCTAAATCCTCGTTGCCATGGAAGTCGGCCAAGCTGCAATCCACCATTCTTTGTTCATTATTTATCAACTCGAATGACTTATGCACTCCGACGGCCTTTCTCCACCGTTTCAACACTCTGGCTCGATCAAAATACTCCACCATCCAATGGTTGGTGTTGCTTAACGAAGGAAACGAGTCGGAAGAAATGCCAAATTTTCGATGAAACAATCTGCTCCAAGTCTCAGGACGTGATATAGCATACTGCCATTGCTTACATACTAGTCTTATGCTAGTAAGTTGCATGGGATCCAAGTATGAAAAGATATTGAGAAGAATCTCCAAGGGCATATCATTTAGACCTACTGCAACGCTTGGAGCTTCATGTTTTTCAGACTTGCTAGAAGAGATGACATTGCCCAATTTGTCAGTGTCAGGTTGGTCCATTTTCAAGCGTCTTTGCGAGGAAGATATCTGATGTCTTAATCAGTTGTAGCTTTGATTCACATTTTGTGACTAGAACACGGTGTGTTACCCGGCCATGCGACATTTTTTGCAGCATTTTGAAAACAATACTGAATGATTAGATTTGCCGTTTAATCAATATAAGTTGCAGCAAGAAGCATCTAAGAACGTAGAATGTAAATATGAAGAGATATATATGATAAGGGATAGGTGACATGTTGGAAATTGTCAGATTCACATAATTGGTCATATTGAAAAGTAACATTATGAGTATTCACAGACAAAGCTATACTCGAAGAAATATTGGGAATTGATATTGGAAATGGTAATTATAGAGTTATATTAGGTCATGACTCCTTGGCAGAGGTATTCGTGGCATCCCATATATTTGAGTTATTTGGATTCCTAATTGTATTATAATTGAGCTTTTGGCAACACTGGAGAAACTACGATCGATCTGGCAGCACTAAAATAGTGGATAGATCCAATAATACATTTTTGATGAGTTCTTAATAAGACTACTACTTACCAAGTTTCTAGTGAGAAGGATTTAATCGTTTCGTTATAGCATCATAGAATCTCCATTCGAGTAGTTTCTTCCCCCGCAAGTTCCTGGTACAATTTTCAGTCGCATAGGTTTGGCCGAAATTATTGGTCGCTCGCAAAATTTTGCTGAAAAATTTGAACTGAATCAAACTCATAATTCAGGTTCATCTAACGTCACTAACTTAATGACAATGTCAAGTAGTGAGACAGCAAACGAGCCTGTTCAACAGGTCTCTAAGGAGATCACCTTAAAAATCAAATTACCAAAGAGTATTTCCGATACTCAAGAGATTTTAGAGTTTCCATCTTCTTTAGGCGATTCCTTGTCTGAGTTGAAACAACCCTTGAATATTATCCCTATTACAAGGAACTTGTCAAACTATGATATCTTTCTTGGTAAAGTCAACATTGGTGAACAATTTGACTACATCACAAGTTATGCAGAGATCCTCAATGAACTTGGAAAGGATCTTGAAATCGAAGAATTGGAATTAACTTTAAAGGACAAACCTTACAACTTGGCCGCTGTATATGAGCATTTAGCAAGATTTAGACAAGTTATTGGTTTACACTACATTGACAGAAAATCTCAAGATTTCGGTGTCTCTGATGGGGCCAGTAAATTGAACAGTATTGGATTGACCAAGGTTAAGGAAGAACCTACAGAAGTTGAGGAAAAAGTCGAGGAAAGGGTCGAAGACCCAGTCAAAGATGAAACTGAAAAGAAGGAGGATGCAGAAGAAATCAAAATCTCAGAAGATGAATTGAAAGTAGTAGCTGAAGTTGCAAATGAAATAAACGTAGAAGACAAAATCTCTAACATCGTCTCATTTGATAGAATTGGTGATCTTTCCAAAATTCCTATCAAATCTTTGACAATTTCACAATGGTCGCCAGTTTCTCCATCTCAAAAGACAAAGGGAGACTTGTTATACTTAACATTGCAAACATTAGAAAGTGAAATTTTCAACATTACTTGTCATTACTCTGGTTTCTTTGTAAATAAATCGTCGACTGCCAACTTCAATCCTGAAATCAAGACTAATGAGAAAGGTAAATTCTTCAAGAACTATCTTTTGTATAACTTAGTTGCATCATTGTCTCCAGCATTCACCAAAAGTATGGAAGAAAACGAAGTCATTTTGTCAACCGCAACTGACCATCCAGAATCGTACTTGTTGCCAAATAACTCGTTCTTGGCTTCTCCATGGATCGTGGACACCCAAAGCATGAAAATACAACCAGATTTGTCCAGAATTCAATTACCTTTATTCACCAACGGAGTTGACGGCTCTGATTACGTTAAGGATTGGAATGACGACATTCAAGCACTTCGTGAGTTACCAAGTGAATCTATTCAGGAAAAGATCTTGAAAGAAAAATTGGTACAAAAGACATTGTTTGATTTCACAAAGGTTGCTACTCAAACTGCTATTCACATTATCAATGGTAACTTAACTTCTATGAATCCTACTGAAGAGACAAGTAAGCAAATTTTCTTAAAGAATGGTATCTTCTACACATCAGAAGCCACTTCGCTGGACATTTTCGAGGAAAATGGTGGTATTGATGCTTCAAGATATGCTTCATCAAAGGATTTGGCTGCAATCAAAATCTTGAACAAATTTGATGTCCATGATGTTCATAGTTTGGTAACTTGTATTGTCGATTACATGGGTAAAAGAATTGTTTGTCAGGCTCCAGTTCCAGGTATTTTCAGCAATGGTACCGAAGGCGAAGAAGAAGAAGAAGAAAAGGTTCTTTATGGATTATCTAGTACCAACACAAAAATTTTGAGAGATGAGTCTTTCAATGATTCCTTGCAAAAGGTTGCAGATGTTTTCCATTTGAAAGCACATTCAGTTGAAATCTCTGACTCTGTAAAATCTGACGGTAAATTGATCGTCTCTAAGGATTCTAAGGGTATTAGAGGTACAGATGGCCGCAAATACATCATTGAATTATACAGAACCACTCCTCGTGATGTTGAATTTACTGAAGCCAATTTTGACCTTTCAAAAGAAGATACGTACCCTCACGGTGAATCTCTTCTTAGACACGAAGCTGTTGAAGAATGGTGGAAACGTAAAGCATCTGTGTTATTCAAGGCTGAGACTGAAAGATTAGAAAAAGAAGGAAAGGACGTTGAAGGTGAAAATGGTGAAAAACCTCAGATTGTTTTACCCACTGATCAAATTGTTTTCAACCCTGATGCATTCTCAGGTATCAATGAATCTGATGAAGACAGAGATGTGGTTAGAAATATGTCTAAATTCATCAAGGATAACTTAGTTGAGGAGTTCTTGGCCGAATTCCCATCTCAAGTCGCTCCTTTCGATGGTGCCAGTTTAACTGATTCTTTACATAGACAAGGTATTAACATGAGATACTTGGGTTACATTGCTGAACAAGCCCTTTCCAAGAAGGAGCAAATTGTTAAGACAACGGAAGCTACCATGAAGGCCAACGAAGAAGAAGTGAAAAAGAGAAAGGCTGAAGAAGATGCTAAGAAGGAAGAAGAAAAGGCTAAATCTGAAGCTAATTCTGAAGTAGCTAAATCTGAGGAAGATAAAGCTGAAACCGAAGAAAAGCCAAAGGAAGAATCTAAAGCTACATTTGAATCTGCTGTGGCCAATTTTGATGTTCTTTATAGTCTCTGTGTTCAAGAAATGATTGCCAGATCCGTTAAACATTTACTTGGTAACTTATCTTCCAAAGTTCCTGGTTTCTTGGTTCCAGAATTTGTTGCCCATTTCCACAACTGCTTGTTAGGTAGTCAAATTACCACCACTCCAGAAGCTATGATTGATGAGACTCAAAAATTATTCCTTGATGATGAAGCTTTGGAATTTGTCAACTTGACAAGTGAAGAAGTTTTCAAGCTTATTAAGAGTGAAGTTCGCTCTCGTTTCAGATACTCTTTACCAGAAGGATGGGTAGCAGACTTGGTCAAGCCTAACCAATTGTTGCGTGAAATTGCTCACAAATTTGGTATTCAATGGACGGCCCAAGAATACGCATTTACTGCTGAAGTATTTGCAACCATCAAGGATAAATCTGCTGTCGAGCAACAGGTTATTGAAACTAAGAGTAAGAAGAATAAGAAGAAGTCTCAACAAACAGTAGTTGCTACCAAAACTATTGAACGTAGTTCAACTTTCCTCGCTAGCGACATCGTTAACTTCCTTCCAGTTGTTAAAGACTCTGGTTACAAGGCTACACTTATTGACGAAATCTTGCAAACAGCAAGAGCACACATCATGCAAGGTGATAAGGAAGTTGGAACTACTCTTTTGAACGATTTACTTTCCATTCAAGAGCAAATTTATGGACTTGTCAACCCAGAAACCGCAAAGTTGTACACTTTGGTGTCTCAAATATATGCTGACTTGGGTCATGAATACAAGGCTGCTCTTATTGCTCGTAAGGCAATCATTCTTTCAGAGAGAACCACTGGTTTCGATTCCTTTGATACTGTCACTGCATACATGAATTCGGGTTACTACTCTTCTTCAAACATGGAATTGGGAAACTCGTTGAAGTTATACAAGCAAGCCATCGATATCTGGTCTTCAGTATATGGTAAAAACCATCCTACTTTAATCACCACCTTGATTAATTTGGGAGAAAGCTTGACCAGAGTCAGTTTGTTTCCTTCTGCATTCAAAGTCTACGAAGATGCGTTAAGTTTGTCTATCGAAGTCAATGGTGCAGTTTCCGAACTCACCGGATCTATTTACTACAAGTTGGGTATGTTATTATTGAACTCAAGTAGATTTAAGGAAGCTCGTGATATCTATGCCATTGCTCAAGATATCTTCACCAAACTCCTTGGTCCGGATGATATGTTGTCTACACAAGCTGCCACTTACGCCGACAGTATTGGTAAATACCTCCAATATGCCCAAGCCCAAGAACAGGAGAAACAACAAGCTGCCAAACAAGCTGCCAAACAAGCTAGTAATGGAAAGAAAGCCAAATCTCCACCAGCTCCTCCAGCTAAGAAGAACTCAAAGAAAGCTACCCAATCCAACCCCGACATTGCCTCCAAGTCAGTTGACGACATTTTGAAATTCATTGAAGGAAATGGACCAAAAAAGTCAAAGAAGAACGGAAAGAAATAATTGACTAAGAAATGATTGACTAAGAAATGATTAATCAAAGAACGGTATCATTTTCTAATCCTATGTACATAGTTTATAAATAGTGAAAATTCCTTACAGGAACTTCTATGAAAATATAATATAGAAGAAATATCAATGGTTGAGATCTAGGAGCGAAGCAAATAGCTATTGGGGAGATAGTATAATACTAGTTTATGTAGACTTACCTAGCTTAACTTTTCGCTTCGTTGGTTGTCCTCTCGAGCTTCTATATATTCGAAAGATGAATATATACTCTTACTGAACCCAGATAATAGTAAGTGAGCAAAGAATAATTGAAGATTACGTAAGCAAGATTCTTTGTTGAATATTGTGGTCAATTACTAGTTAAAATTATTAGGAATTCGTATATGATCTATTGAGGACTATATAAGCCTTATTTATATGTCAATATAGTCACAAGAGGCAATTTTGGTCAATATGGCAGTAGCTAAATCTACCGATATTAGTGTACTGCATATAATGTATATACATGAAACGCTTTGGAGCCGGATTATTTGCAGCTTAAAATACCGAGAAAACTACTTGCTTCGCTCATGATTCCCTCGGGAGATAGTAAGATACTGGTACTCAGTTATTTATTGAATAATTTACATTGCTATTCTTAGTATACTCTTTAATAGTTTATTAATACTGTATACTGATCGCAGCTAAGTACTGATCAACAGATGAATTTAATTAGTCACTGAATCTCATAAACATTTAAGCACTGGGTATTCACGTCTAGTGATGTTTATTGATATATAGTGATGTCTAGTGATGTTTAGTGGTTGCTAGTGACATTTAGTGATTTCCAGAGACATTCAGTGACATTCAGTGACATTTAGTGACATTTAGTGACATTTAGTGACATTTAGTGACATTTTGTAGTGTTTAGTGATTTCAAGTAACATTTAGTAACGTGTGAGGTCTTGTCACTTCAGGAACATTTAATAACATCTAGTAACATTGAATAACACCTAGTGACGTCTAGTGCCCAGGAGTCTCTACTCTCTGAGGAAACTCTAGTGTTTGTGGGAGTGTTCTTCATTGCCATCAGAGCACTCATGAGTTTCCTTTGTTTCATCTTCAGCTTTAGACTCAACCTTCTTGAAACTCAAGTGTATTTTTCTGACAAACTTATCGTCCTCATGAATGAGTCTCTTGAGATGTTCTTCGATATTATTCAATTGTTCTAAAGTGTAGCTTTGAGAGGTGGTTAATGTAGCGAAGATATTTGTGTTTGCACCGGAAGTCACGACAGAAAGTTCGGAGACGCTAAGGTTCGCAAACTCTTCATTATTGGCAAGCTCTTCCTTGAATATTTCATCGATCTTATCGTATGCTTCATCGCCTGGTTTTTCACCTCGGTCGACCAATTCGTACCATGATGATTTGAAAGAACCCCAGCCAGCTTTGATAATTAATATTGACACACAAATCCCTCCAATAGAATCCAACCATGCCACATTAAATAAAACTCCACCTGTAACGGTAAGTAATGCCACGACGGATGTCAAAGAATCGACTCTATGGTGCCATGCGTTTGCGACAAGAACCTTTGAATTGACTTCGTTGGCTACCTTCAAAGTCTTGCGGAAAAGAAGCTCCTTCACAATGATAGAGCCTCCAGCCAACCACGCAGCGTTGATGTTAGGAATCTCACTGGCAGTGGACAATATTTCCTCGGAACCATGAGAATGCGAATGGCCATGCGATTCGGCGACTCCTCCATGAGCTCCATGAGAATGGGAATGGCCAAGTTGTATCATCAGAGCATACTCGTAAAGATACGCCGGCATGGTATACTCAAAAACTTGCAAAAGAGACGACCAGCCAACTGATACACCTGCAAATAAAAGAATTCCACTGACTAAAATGGAACCCACGGTCTCGATCTTACCGTATCCAAAGGGATATTTATTGGGGCTACCGACCTTTGCCGCAACATTTACCGTTGCGAGAGTCAAAAAGTCGGCAAACATATCAGAAACAGAGTGGATTGCGTCGGCCACTAATGCCTGTGAGTGGAAGTACACACCTCCAATCCCTTTAGAAATAGCCATGGCAACATTGACTAACAATCCAATCCACGTGATCCTCACGGCAGGATTGGTGAGGAACGATTTGGCGCTAGTCTGTAATAATTCGTTCGGTTGATGGTGGGCATGACTGTGGCCAAAGAGCGAGCCATGTTCCTCATGAGAATGAGTGTGAGTCTCAGATTTTGAGTGTTCAGCGTCCATTTTGCTAGTTGATTTAGACAGCTTGGTAGAGACTGTAGGAGTTAGTGAGAATAGTCTTTTTGAAACTAATGAGGGACTTCTATCTATTAATTGTCTCCTCGTTGCATCTAAAAATGTGGTGCTTTGATACAATGGAATATGTGTCGAGGAGTATCTATAAGTTCTCGCTATGTATGAAGTAGTCCTGTAACTCTGATATGGTAATTGATTGGTGATTGTGACGTAGTTTCTGCTGGAGACTGTCGAATTTTTGGTTCTGCCAGGTGGAGGTGTTGTCGCGATTCGTGAAATTAATAGTGCTGATGTCGTGTGTGTTCGAGACGATGTTGAAGGCGATGTCGTGACAAGTGTCGTTAAGTTTCTTGGATTTACCGCTGGAGGTATTGAAAACCACCTCGTGCCTTTTGTTTGCACTGAACAATTTCGTCCCAAGTAATTGCTCGCCCTTAATAGGTTCATTTTATGAGTGGTGAAATGTGCTAGTTAGCGAACCGATTTCGATGCTAATGAACGTTGAGTATCAGTGAGGGCTCGGAACAAATCGGGATGGGTACAAGACGTAGTGTTTGTGACAATCGGCTTCTATTTAGTGGTATATAAAACAAAATGTTCTCTATTCAATCATCAATACAAGGAAGAATTGGTGGGGCAATAATTGGCTCTTTTTTGAGATTCGAAAAACGTCTTTTACATCGTACAGAATTTTGATAGCCAAAATTTATATTCTGTGGAGGCCCGAGGTGTAAGGTGACTGTATTGGGACTGTGATGAGACTGTGTTACGTATCATGTACTGACCAAGAAGATCTCTATATATCTAGAGTCAATCGGTTGATCGGATACTAGAGTTAGTTATCTCTGATTATGAGGATATTAAGTTAGCGTGGTTCTGAAATGTACTAAAACTGGTTTGTAGGATTAAATTAATTAGCGTGAGGGAGCAGTTAAGTACTGTTAGTTCCCGTAGTCATACTCTGATGTACAGAGTATCCAAAAGGAAGCGGTGGTGTGATCTCAATAGAACATTCACCGACCTCGGTATGTATTATATTTTGAAAAAACGAAAGTCCTTAAAACTCGTTGGAACTGATCTTTCTGAGAGTGACAGGTTCTGAAATTTGAATTAACCACTCTACCTGATCAGGTTCGATTCTTTGAATTCTGAAATATTCATCTAGAATCTAGAACAGTCAACTCTTGATTTTGTGATTTAAGAGAATTCTCGACTTTCACTGTTATTCTTGATCGGCTAAGCTGTGGATAACCAAGGGAGCGCTTCACTATTTCGATGATACAGTTTCTGATTTTAGAATGTTGCTATTTGTAGCATAAGGGAGTCCCTAAGTTTGAGAATTCTTCCCATACTCAAACCACTTTAAGCCCTGAGTATATTACTCCGATGTAGTTAATATACTTACTCATTGATGTATTTAATACACTTACTCATTGATTTAGTTCATTTGGAAGTTTGAATTAGGATCTGTTGCTCAGTTCAACATGTTTTAGATAGAATTATAAGGTATTCTAGAGCTCATCCGTTCTACCTTCTATACTTCTAGTACTTACCAAATAACGTTCTGGTACTTAAATGAGAATATATCAATACATCCAGAACTCATTTAAAGTGGGGGCCTTTTGAAGTAAATTCTCTAGATCTTTTGTAGACCCCGTAAAGATCCTGTAATTTTATAGACCCCGTAAGATTTTCTATTTCTTAATAGTCCATCTTGTCCTCTTAGATTTATTTTACACTTCTTCCTCACTATGCAAAAAGTTGTTGTACCATTGATGTGGTCACCTTTTCTGGTTCCGCCACCTTTTCCTCAACTACAGGCTCATCCTCGGGGGTATCTTGCGACAACTCATTTAGTTTCTTCAATATTAATGATTTTTCTTGAGAACTCAACAATGACTCTTTGACTGACTTTGTTGGCTGCCTGGTATGCATAAAATTACAATGATCACCACGATTGCAAGTTTCAAGTTCATAAGCACGACAGTTGGCTTCGGCAAAACTACCAACAGGAGATAATTCACAATGAACAGGTCTACCATTAAACCACTCTTGGTTCAATATCACCATTGCATTATAAGCAGAGTCCTTTTCCTTGAATCTAACATAAACGTTACCGTTCAAGTGATCATTTTCATTCTCACACACGATCATGGCTTTGACTTCTCCAATGTCGGTTAATTTTATGAAAACGTCTTTGTAAAATTGATCAAAATGCTGCTGTACTTGTTTGGGTACCAACTCGTCGTTGTTCTTGTTTAATTTAGGGTTTTCATACAAGTTTGATAAGAGTACAGTATGGGATGACATTGGTTTGACATGCTTTCTAGAACATTTTTCTCCGTGCCTACAAGCACCTATTTTGTTGTAGAAGGTACATATCAGTCGATCTTCGTACTTTCCGCCACTTCTATGATTATAGTGACGCTGTGAATTCATAGTAATGAGTATTTGTAAGAATAGAGTGGTGAAGTTTGATTTTTGATTTGAAATGGGCTGCGAAAAAATGGCAGCACTTTTATTCCAGCCACATGTTTACAGACAAGGAGTTAGTCCATGCTAATTAAGGTATAATGGCCGTGATAGTGGAAGAATTGTGATCTGGTATCCCCACTATATCAAGAATATTAATGAAATTCATCTTCTACTAATGAAAAACAGAATAACGGAGAAGGAAAATGTGGTAAATGTGGGAACATCATTAAATTAGGGAGAGAGTATCCTAGAGATTAATTGATGGTACGTTGGTTTATGTCTTCAACACATGGAGACAAAACACTTCATCGCAAGCAAAATACTTAACACCTGATGAATCTAGAGATTTACTCTCTACTAAAGATTTACATTTTCTACTATTGGTAAAATTTAAACTGTAAATTAAAGTGCTCATAAAGAATTGAATATAAAAATAGAATATATCAGGAGCCTCAAGAGGCCTCCTTTGAGATAGAATATGAGTACTTTCCTTCCTTTTCTTCTATACGGTCGCTTGTACTGACATCACCGTCCTGTACATCTTCAGGATATATCAAGTCAGCTTCGTCAATATTGCTCTTTGGACCTTTGTACCATCTGTGAGCCAAAGCATAGTAGTATACAACAGAGAAAAGCATTGGACCAAAGTATACAACTACAGTCCAGTTCATTTCGTCCAAGGTCAAATTCGAACCATTGACGTATGGGAAACACAAAATAGGAATCATGACAGCAACAAAGGAAACAGAAATAGCACCAATAGGAGTAGACCATCTACCCAAGTTCCATGGACCTGGTTTAAAGGAATTTCTGGCATATGTGATCTTCAAAAGAGTAGGCATGGTAAAGGAAACGAAACCAGAAATACCCCCTACTGAGAAAATAGCACCAATAGCGGTGTCACCAGCAAACATCAACAACAACAAGAGTTGGCCAAGAACTAAATTAATGATCACAGCATTAATTGGAGTCTGAGTCTTCTTGGCTACAATCTTCCAATACTTTGAAAGAGGAAACAAACCATCACGAGAATACGCAAATGTGACTCTAGAAGCTGCAAGCATACAAGATTGACCCATGAAGAATGCAGAGATGATGGTAAGGGCAGTGGCGGCAATGACTAACTTTTGAGACAAGATTTGAGCGAGGTAGGTAACGAACGGTTGACCAATTCCTTGAGGATCAGAAGCAACTTTCTCGATATCCACTACGGTGTATGCAATAGCAATCATAAAGATGAAACCAATCAAACCACCAACAGTTGAAGTAAGCACAATGGCCCGTGGAGCGGCGGTAGCAGCGTTGGAACATTCTTCAGCAAGATGGAATGGAGAATCGTAACCACTCATACTCCAAATTACACCAAGGAAAGACATCAAGAATGCAGCTCCTTTGGGGAAATCTGTTTGGTTATCAAAGGACCAAGCCACAGAAGAAGGGTTGAACTTTGGAATTTCACCTCCATAAATTTCATCACGGTTGTTACCAGCCAAGATCATGACGAAAACAATGGCCAAAAAGACGATGTTACAGGTCGTACCCATAGCATTAAACTTTGCTAACCAAGCAGTTGGACAAACAGTGATAGCAGCATTAACTATTTGAATACCGGTGGTCAATCCATAGATTTGACCAGTTGTTGGAGAAAAGCCAGCCTTCGTAAAACTACCCAAGGCCAACATCATAGAAGCACAACTATAGTTGACGGACGGAGCAGCTGTGATTTGACACATCCAGTTAGACCAACAAGTGATCCAGGTCAAGATTGCTTTATATTTTGGCGGAGCCAATTGTGAAACTGCGTATGGTGTACCCGAACTGACTGGAAATGCAGAAGCGACTTCAGCCAAAGAATAGGCAACAGATGTGACGAAAAAAATGGCCACAATCCACGGCACAGGACTTATACCAATCACCAACTGTTGGTAATTGAAACAAGATGCAATAGAAGGAAGCAAACCAAGTACCGAAAAGGACACAGCAAACACGGTCCATAACGAGAACTCTCTCTTGAACTCTTGCTTATATCCCATAGCAAGAATCATAGCTTCATCGTTGTCGACTTCATGATCAACATTAATGATAACGTCTCTGTTGGAGAGGATGGAAGTAATATTCAATGCATCAACATGAACTTGTGACTTCACAGCACGAAGCTCGTTGGTAGCTCTAGGAGATATGACTGACTTCACCATCCTAATATCTGCCACTGATTTTAAAATAAATGGATCGGAAACTTGTTCATTTTTATAAACCCTTTCCTTACCCCGACCCAATACTTATCAACAATATTAATTTTCTTATCTGCCGATGAGATGAATTTCGGTTTAAAAACCGTTTGCACATTCTCGATTTGGGAAAATGTTTCGCTGATAGGAGACACAATCTATGCTATGTCTTCTAGATAGCTATCTCAGTGGACCCTAGTCGTGGTTCCTCCTACTGTCTAGTATCTGTCGATTTGGTCGATGATCCTCATGAATCTAGTTGACCACAAAAGTGCCGCGCCTTACGGAAAACGCAAACGTCTTTCCTGATTGGGTGATGAATGTAACCCTAAATGCGTGCTTGATAAGTAGGTAGAATGCGCGGTGATACAAGCAGATGATATCACTAGCGGGTTCCAAGCGGGATTACCGAATCAGCATAAGAAATCGTTCTTCCGTTATTCTGTCAATGATTTAAGGTATTGAAATATATTTTGTATATTCTATAGAGATCTGTTATCTTTTTTAAGTATTTTCTAGATCTAATTTTCAGTATCTATATAAATTTTTAATCTTTTCTTGCGGCATCATACTTTAAAACTGAACTCAACAAGACTTCGAACCCAGTAGCAATTTCCTCAGGAGCACTATATTCTTCAGGGTTGTGACTTACACCGTCTTTGGAGGGGATGAAAATCATCGAGGTGGGGATCCTGGTACTGGTCGCACAAGAATCGTGACCAGCGCCACTAAGCATTTCTCGTGATTTTGATTGTCCGACGATTTCGTAAGCAGACTCGGTAACACACTTGATACACTCCTTATCAAAGTTGACTGCGTCGGAGGTGAAGATATGTTCGAATTCTACGGACAATTTCTTGCCAGAAGCCTCGGCGATTTTTGGAAATTCTTCCTTGACTTCCTTCAAGATTTCAGCAAGTCCGGAGTCTTTGACATGACGAATATCGATGGTAAATTCAACAAACTCGGGGATGACATTTACTGCATGGGGTTGGAGGGTCAAGACACCCACGCTGAATAAACAATTGTGTTTTTTGGCCAACTCGTTACCTCTCACGATCATGTGTGAAGTTGCAAGTAATGCATCACTACGGGCAGGAAGAGGAGTGGTTCCTGTATGTTGAGCCTTTCCGTAGACCCTTACTTTGTACCATACATATGCTTGGACACCCACGACAATTCCGATTTCCTTTTGTTCTCCCTCAAGAATAGGACCCTGTTCAATGTGGATTTCAAAATGGGCCTTTAACGGGTTAGTCTTGTAAGAAGCCTTTTCTGGGCCCAAATACCCGATTCTCTTCAATTCTTGCTCTACTGTAGCATCGTCGTTTTCGAACACAGACTTGAGATTATAGGCATATTCCAAAGTCTGTTGTTCAGCCCAGACCGAAGATGCCATAATTGACATTGGAAACCTCGCTCCTTCTTCGTTGGTCCAATCTACCAATGCAATGGGATATTCAGGCACAAAGTTGTTTTCTTTCATGGTTCTTAAAACTTCCAACCCCGAGAGAACTCCATAGATCCCGTCGTATCTTCCTCCTGTAGGCTGTGTGTCTAAATGTGATCCCATCCCTGTAGGGATCCCATCTTTCTTTCCTGGGAAAACTGAGAAGATGTTACCAATTTCATCTACTTTGACCTTGCAACCCAAGGCTGTAGTCTCTTGGATAAGCCAATCTCTAACTTGTTTGTCATAATCTCCGAGAGATAATCTGCAAACACCAGTTTGAGTTGATTCGGGTCCCCAAACACCTTTGGCTCCGAATTTTTCAGCGGTATCGTGGATGGTGGAAAGAAGTCTACCTTTTTGAATAGTTAACGACGAAAATGACATAATGAATTTGATTAGGTTTATAAGATTTGTTAGATTTGATTATATTTGATTATATCTGATTATACCTAATTATATTTGATTAGAGATGCTTCCTACCAGAATTTCTACTTGGTACTACACTTGGAGTTGCCGATCCAGTCCTTTTAACTACGGATTCTGTAATCGTAACGCGGAATCTTGAGCACTGTCACGGCTGCACTATCCCATGAAGGTCGCACTGATCTAATAGAAAGATATGGGCCAGGGCCCTATATTGTACCTAACTTTAATTAAGCACACTTGCGATAACGATTAGCGGGTTCTGTTAATTAGAGAGCTGATCGGAGACATTTTCATTTGCTGATGGTGGTAATTTTAGTCAAAATTCATAGGGTACTTTTAGATTATATGTTATCCGCTTATTGGTTTATCTACACTGCTTACGTAATACGGAATTCTATATCGGAGCTTATATAATACTAGAAGGACTCCGATATGAATTGTTTATGTCTCAGTTAACTAATACACATATGACGAGCAGAATGGTGCGGTTTATATCGTGCCACCCAACTCATAGTGGATGTTGACTGGCCATTACAGGTTTATAATCTTATGTATGGTATTCTGGAGTAATTCGCTGCTTTCCGTTTTACGGCTGCACCCACCCGCATTAATAGATAATTTATTGATACAAACCTTCGGGAAATTCCCTGACCAACCCGATGACCAACTTACTAGGAAGATCCGAACCATCTAATAAGCATGAGCACTATCCGAGTCAGCTCTAAAGGCTAAGAATAATAGGTTTAAGTCTGAATCAAATAGTCAACAAATAGTTCTTTGATAAATGGTTTGGATGCTCTTTGCCTGATCCTCAATTTTAGTTGACTATATATAGTGCTGATTAGTACAAAGTGGTGCTAAAAAGTAGTACAAGGTAGCACTACTATATTTGGAGGATTTTTCAAGAGTTTTGACTCTCTTTCCTCTGTTCTATTCTCGGAATTATGGATAATTTCCACTAGGGCCCACTCTGAGATGTTGAGTAGCAGACATATCACTTGTAATATTCACTTTAAATATTCACTTTGAAGCTACAGAATGATTAGGGCTCCTTTCTAATTTATTTCAGAGTCACAATTCATCTAGAACTTCAATTACTTATAGAGCTTCAATCCATCTCGAGCTTGTTCTTCATAACCTCGCGACTGTTTTTACACGTTGACGCGACAAATTGAAAATGAACTAACGAAATGGAATCGATACTTCAACTAAAGTGCTAGATGTTGTCAATCCAATTACGATGGGGGATCCATATTATCCTAGTAGCATGTCATCTATTTGGAATTCTACTCTTTCTTAGGGGCTTTTTTCCTTCCAAAGTGGTATTACCGGGGTTTAGTACATTCGAGACTTCATCACCATTTGACGTATTGCCTGGATCTAAGGCCAATGATACGCCAAAGTTTGATAAGTTTATTCTTATGGTTGTGGATGCAATGCGGGCCGATTATATGTATTCAGAATCGTTTTCTGATATGACGTTCTTACATCAGTTGATCAACGAAGGAAATGCCATTCCATTTACTGCATTTTCCAACCCTCCCACAGTGACGTTGCCTAGGTTAAAAGGTATAACTACGGGAGGCACTCCGAGCTTTCTAGACGCCATTTTGAATGTGGCTGACGATAAGGATCAATCACAAGGACTCTCGAGTCAGGACTCTTGGGTTTCTCAGTTTCTCAATCAAAACAAAACTATCAACTTCTTTGGTGACGATACATGGTTGAAGTTGTTCCCCAACAGATTTCAGGAATTTGAAGGCACAAATTCCTTTTTCGTGTCTGATTTTTCAGAGGTCGACACTAACGTGACGAGACATCTCGATACTCAACTCGACAGTTCAAACTGGGACGGGCTTATTTTGCATTACTTAGGTCTCGATCATATTGGACACAAAGGAGGTCCCAATTCTGTTTTTATGAAGCCCAAACAAAGAGAAATGGATTCCATCCTCAAACGTCTTTACGATTATACTTGCAAAAATGACGATACTCTCATAGTTTTAATGGGAGACCATGGAATGAACGAGATTGGAAACCATGGAGGTTCTTCGCTAGGAGAAACAAGTGCTGGTTTAAGTTTTATCTCACCAAAGTTTCACAAATCCAAATCTAATAGGCATGCACCCGTGCCAGATACGATTGATTACTCGTATTTCTCCAAAATTAACCAAATTGATTTAGTTCCAACTCTTGCGAGTCTTTTGAACTTTCCTATCCCCAAAAATAATTTAGGAATACTCATTCCTGACATGTTGGATCTTTGGAAAAATAGCCATCAACAAAGAATGATATTATGGGAGAATTGCAAACAGATGAGGAATTTATTTGTTGCAAAATACGGAAATCATGATTCAGAACATACTGAAATCAATGAAAAATGGGAATATTTACAAGGAGACTCAAAATCCACAAACCAGGACTACTATACTTTCTTGGAATCTATTCAAAACACGTTGGCATCTTCAGCTACAAATTATAATTATGATGATATATTTATTGGATTTTTGTTGATCAGCGTGTCTACGATAATTCTCTTGATCCTGTTCAACTATTATGTCTTGAAAATTTCCAGCGTTTCCGTTTCTTTAATCGTTTTCTTTGAAGCTTTCATTATATTATACTCGGTCCACTTCCATGGCTCTTCGTTAATCGAAGAAGAGCATCAAATTTGGTGGTTATTTTCCATAACAAGTTTGGTGATGTTTGGAATTTACAATTTCAAGGTCTTTAGCAAAAAAATATTATTCAACAGTTTGATAGTCTTGACAGGATTAAGAATCATAAGAAGTTGGAACAACAGTGGACAAAAATTCTTCTCGACACTTACAACTGCATCGTATCTTTTGAGCTCCCCTACTTTGTTATGGATCTTTATCCTACTCACTTATCTTACAGTCTCATTAAGCATTTACATACAAGGAGGATTTATTGATTGCTTAAATTACGAAAATAATGGTAGCCACTTCCATAATCTTGGAAGTCTCGTTAGTTTTATGTTGATTTTTGTCACGGCCTCAATATCATTTCTGTTTAAACTATGTCAATATTACAACGATGGATATAAGCCACCAGTTTATTTAATGGCATTATTCAAATGGGTTGTTGACAGCTACGATCTTGATATTGATACCGCCGTGGATTCAGAAATCAAATTCGAGTTGCAAAAAATCAGTATCCAGCTTTCTCAATTGAGTGGATATTGTATTTTTGCATTATTCTTAATCAGAATACTTTTAGGAAAGGCTAGAAAGGTCAGATATGCTACAGTCACTGATTGCTTGAATATAATTACCCTTTTCCTCCTACACCAGTCTAGATTCGAAAATATTCCTATGTTTATGGTATTTTATCTTACAAAATATGGATTTACTCAGTTGATGATTAGCATGAATGAAAAGGTTTTTAATACTGATGAGGTTGTTATTATTCTCACAGTCTTCGCCATATGTTTACAGAATTTGAGTTTCTTTTCAATGGGAAATACCAATTCTCTCGCAACAGTTGATTTATCAAATGCTTATAATGGTATAAAATCTTATGATGTGCTTTTAGTTGGATTGTTAACATTCATCTCCAACTATTCAGGACCAATATTTTGGTCACTCTCGTCACTTCAGATTCTATTTGAGCCATTTATAGGAATATTTGACTTTAACAACCATCTGAAAAATCTAGCTAACTATAAAGGGTTGACGAAAACGATCCTTTTATTGAAGTCTTCGTCAAGTTTATTATTCTATTCAATTGGTGCTACGAACTTGATTGGTTCTTGTATTAATTTACGGTTCCATTTGTTTATCTGGACGGTATTTTCTCCAAAGTTGCTATTTTTTGGTGCCTGGTCGATTCTTATGAATTGTTTAGTTGATTTGATCATTGCATTAATACTCATTAGTATGTGAATTGAGAGTTAACCTTACAAGATTTGGTTTATTGTTTTAAAATAACACCATTCATTAGAACTATTTTGCCTTAAGTTAACATTCAAACTCCAACAGAGTCATATGGACGTGGAAATGACATCTAAATAGTGAATAGAATCTAAAAAAAACTACACAAAAAAAGTACTTGCTAGACTAACCCGACAATCAATTAAAAAGCTACCCATACCTTTTCACAGGTCTTGGATATGAGCTGTTCGATAATAATGCATATTTTATGGAAATTCTTTTTATGAAAAATTCTTTCACTATTGTAACAATGGATCTCTGAAATGTGGTTGGTTGTTGATGAACTTGGCAGCCCTTCTGTCGTTGACATCTTCTCTCTTCTTTTGGTTGTTCCAAGCTCTCTTTTGTGTAGCCAACTCCTTTCTGTCTCTAGCATTTATCATGAGTCTGGTTTCCGCAGCGATTACAGTACCTTGACCTTCAGATAAAATTCTCTCTGGAGCCAAGTTTTGTCTATAATATCTTGCCATGGAACGATGTCCGATGACAGCACCAGAAGGTAACACAAGTTCATGACCATCTTGGTAAATGGCGTCCTTATCTATAGGAGGTAAGTCGTCTTCATCGTCTTCATCGTCATTTTCCTTTGCTTCTCCTTCATCAGAAACATCTTCCCAAGCTCCTTCGTCACCTTCTTCAGTATTAGGGACAACGTCATCATAAGTAGAACTGAAATCATAGAAACCAGAGATTTCAAGCTTTTCATCTTCATCTTCATATGGGATTCTCATGTGTCTCTTCTTGATCATATGTTCTCTGGCAGCCTCGGCACTCTTACCTTGATAATTACATGCAATACAGAATCCGAAATTGATTTTGTCACCAAGATACGTTATCAAACCTTCTTTGTCAACTAAGTAGGAAGATTCAGGAATGTAAAGACCGAAGTTTTTGAACATATGTTCGATATTTTCATCAATAGTTTCAAAATTCTTGTTATACTTTGGATGTGAGAATAAACATGTTAAAGGAGAAACTTCAACCTTGTTAGCCAACTTTTCGGCGATCCACAATTCTTCCTGTTGTTCAGCAGTTAGTTCTGTTTCTGGAGCGTCACTAGATTCATCAGATTTAGTTTCTGGAGAGTCACTAGATTCAGCAGATTTAGTTTCTTGTTCGTTTACTTCGTTAGCTTCTTCGTTAGCTTCTTCTTTGGTCTCTTTGTTAGCTTCTTTATCTTCCTCCTTGATCTCTTTTTTGGCTTCTTTGGCTTCTTCGGTCATCTCTATTATTTCACCGTTTCTGATCTTTTCCATCATCGCTTTTCTAGCTGTCTCCAAAATCTGTCTCTTTTGTTCTTGTAATGCTTCACGGTCTTTTCTTCTTTGTTCTTTCTTTGTGACTTGTTTCTCTCCCTTCTTTTTGTTTGTTGGTTCATCCTCTTCGACTGTCAAGGATGCAACTTTGGCTATGAATAAATCTTCATCAATACATGGTAATTGAGCAACTCTTCTTTTCAAGTTGTAACGGTGCCAGTCCGATTTCATGTGGGACCGTTGGTCCTCCGGAGTAGGAAATGATAAGCTACAGGTATTGCAAGTGAAATTCATTGTATACTTGTGGTAGCTAATTGCTAAATTATATTCTTAGCATTTTAAAGAGCGATGAGATGTAAAAATTCAAACATTTCTGTCACGTGATTGAAATATTAAAGTCTAATATTTACGGGTATATTGCTAGTAAGTCTGTAACCCGAACAAGAATTGAAAGAGGTCATGTTACTATTATGATAGTGAAGTATTTGAAAGTGCACTATATTATGTATCGATCCCATATAGAATGGTGGTTAAATATGGGATCGATATAGATTATTGAGATATGAACATTTCGTAGAACTACTATATCTCATATATATTACCACAGCAAGAGTGCTCAACTGTAAATATAGTGATTATAAGATAAATATTTTAATGTAACAACTCTTAGGTTGAAGTAATTGCAAGTAATTGCTTCGTATTTTAACTTTGGGTGCAAAAATATCATTTCTGGTCTTGTTTTGTACAAACTCCATATAAATCAAGCTGGTTGATATTTAGAAGTTTTATGGGCTTCTATTAAAGGAATATTAAGCTCTAAGTCGTCAGTAGAGCTATCTTCATCAAGTAGTAATTTGTAATACTAAAAGCACTCATTAAAACACTTTATGAAAATATTCTTGAACCTCACTCAAACTTCATTGATATTAGAATTTGCTATGGATCAGCTGAAGATACCTTATCTTGATTACAATCTAAGAATAGTTCAATCACTATAATGTTCTTAGTGGGTATCGGTTATGGCATTTTCATAACTATATCCTGTTTCTCGACCTGCACATTGTATATCACGTGCATTCATTGAGATGGGACTCTAAATTTTTTTATATAGAAAATCTGGATTATAGATTTACAAGTAACGCCAATATGTCCCAACAAGATAGAACGGACGTATTTGAAGGAATTCTTCCTAAGGCGATGCAGACCATTAGAGCTGCGTCGTCTCTTGCTGCTCAAGATGTCAATTTTTATAAATCAGTGGACTCACAGTTATCCACTGAGATTGATAACTCGGCAAGGAAATTAATGCATTTAGCAAACAAATTCATGAATGCTACTGGTGAAGAAACTCTTATTCAGTTTGGTAAATACAATGTTGAGTCAGAAACCAACTGGAAACCAATTTCAAATGTTCTCGATAGTGTTTTTGAAAAAATCGACTTTGCTTTTGATCAAGCTACAAAGAAATCTACCAAATCTACCAAATCATCCATGACATATTTAGAGGATTCTAATGAATCGTCTGTACAAAACTCAGGCAAGCGTATCAGAAAACCACAAGTGAATTTTAAAGTGGCTGTAGACAACTCGGAATCAAGCCCATTCAGACCAAAAATCACTTCGAAACCAAACAGTTTAAAATCATACGAAGAATCTACTACCTTGGTGAATCCTGAACCTATATATGAAGAATCCGTTGAAATCATAGATCCACCATATTATTCACATCCTTATGAATATGAAATAGATTCTCAACCATACCCTGAATCGATTTTAGTCAAGTCTGATCCAATTCCTTCTAAAGACTGGAATACTACTAGTGCAACCTGGGTAGATACCACTGATGCATTGCACAAAATGATTCAAGATTTGCATGGCCTGACTGCACTTGCTGTAGATTTAGAACACCATGACTTCAGATCCTACTACGGTATAGTATGTCTTATGCAAATCTCCAACAGAGACCAAGATTGGATTGTGGATACAATTGCTTTGAGAGATGATTTGGAACCATTAAATGTTATCTTCACCGATCCAAACGTCGTGAAGGTCTTCCATGGTGCTTTCATGGATATCATTTGGTTACAAAGAGATTTGGGATTGTACATTGTTTCATTGTTCGACACTTATCATGCTTCAAGAGCCTTGGGATTTCCTAAATTTTCCCTTGCATACTTATTGGAAACATTTGCAAATTTCAAGACTTCAAAGAAATATCAATTGGCAGATTGGAGAATACGGCCTTTGATTCCAGCAATGATGTCATATGCTAGATCTGACACTCATTTCCTCTTGAACATTTTCGATCAACTTAGAAATAAATTGATTGATTCTGACGAAGATAAACTCAAAAAAGTATTATATGAATCCCGTCAAGTTGCTAAAAGAAGATTTGAATTCACCAAGTACAGACCGTTGTCAAATACCAAAACATCTAGCAAAGTTTCATGTCCAGTTATGTCCAACAATCCAAAAGAACCATACTCATCTATCATGTATCAATACAATGTTCCAAGACATAGGAAAAATGTTGTTGAAACATTGTACAATTGGAGAGATTTACATGCCAAGACCGATGACGAATCTGTTCGGTACGTTATGTCTAACCAGTTGCTTGTTAACTTGGCAAACTTGAATCAACCAGTTGATGTTCAAAAAGTCTTGAACTGCGCAAGTTTTGTGACTGATCACGTCAGACTTAACGCAAAGGAATTGGCAGATCTCTTGGAACTCACATTAAAGGAATCTACTGGAAGTGATTGGGAATCTGCCGATCAATGGGATCGTCCTAAATCCGACTCATTAGACGACGAAAACATCGACGTTGATTCCATTATAAGAGCAAACCAAGATTTCGACAAAATATCTCAATACAAACAGACTACGAAATCTGGAAAAGAGTTGTTAGTGAACAATTCGACATTATTTATGGAAATTTTCGGTGACAACAAGCAAGAAATCACATTAGAATATAATGCAGGGAATAATGTGGTCATAAGACATAATTTCAGAGCTGAATATAACGACAGAGTGGAAGCAGTTTCACTAGCACTTGAAGAATTTGAAGAAAAATCAAAAATCGAAATTGCAGAACCTAAAGAAGATATCGAGGAAGAAACCGAAGTACTTGAAGAAGAACCGGTTGTGCCTCAAGAAGAACAGCTTGATCCAAATGAAGTCATTACGCTTAGAAACAAAAAATCTTTCCATAACTCGAAGAATATTAATAAGAAGCCAGTCGAGGTTCCAAGTGAACCAGCGGTCGATTATGCAAATGCTGATAAGATCTTGCTTGACAATAACAAGAGATGGGATGCTCGTAAGGAAAAGAATAAGAAGAGATCGTTCAATCCATTTATCAAGGAATCAGAAGGTCCTCAAGGGTCTAAGAAGTCCAGAAGAATGAACTCTGGTAAATCTTCTACCTTTTCAAATAAAAAGAGGTAATATGTAGATCCAGAAGTATGAAACCAGTAACATCTCCACCTTCTCTAGGTAATACATAGAATACAGGTAAATTAATAACACCTTAAGTTGCATTAGTATCAATCCAATGTATCAATCGAACGCGTCTCATATGTCGTGTCTCGGCGAATTTTAAATTTTATATGGAAGACGCTTCCAGACATCAACCATATATTTGGGACCAGAGAACCCATGGCATTACCATTGCACTTGCAAGGCAACTTGATGCCTTCAGAAATCAACTTTTTAGCTGAAAATGAATTAGTAACAATTTTACCGAGATATTCTATGAAACTGATAGAGTTGATAGGTGTAAGTATTAGATTTAGAGCATAACCCAATGAGATCAAGAGAGATGAATTCAATTCGGTTAAGTCTAATTGAAACTAGTTAATACTAGTAATTCCAGCTAAGTCTAGTAAGTCTAGCTAAGTCGAATTACTCTAGCTATTTTAGTTCTTCACAGATCGAGACTCTGATCACTTCAGAAGTGTTATCAACTTGGAGTTCGATAACAGGTCAAGGGAAAATAACAGAGTGAGTTTGTATCATGTGTTGAATTCCCCAATGTCGCATTATTCCTCTTGGTCTTCCTATTGGTCCTCCTCTTGGTCTTCCTATTGGTCCTCCTCTTGGACTCCGAGTATCTCTCAATACTAACCACAGACTAAAATACCTTCATTAAGAGCTATGAGAAGAGAAAAGGTACCCATTTGGATAGCTCTAATTCTCAAATCACAAGACAAATGTAACATAGTTCCACCTAAATGGCTAAATCTAGTGTACTTGAAAGAAAAGTATGATGAAGAAATCAAGTTTCCTTTGAAATTCAGTAGTTTACCATGGAATTGGCTAGAAATTTCTAAAGTTTTATTATCAAGAGCATCTGACGATTTATCTGATCCTTCACACCAATTACGGTCTATAATTCAAGATTTACGAGAAATAAGATTGGTAAAGTCAAGAAAAGGTTTGAAAGAATTGAACGAATCGAATATTCAGTTAATGGGCTTGTCACTATTAGAGATAAACGAATTAAGACCTTTTGTATTGGGGGTTATGAATAAGCTTAGACAATTACATGATACAACTGCAACAAAGGAAACCGAGGAGATAGTTGACGAAGAATACGAAGCATCAGATGGAGAATAAGATAGAGAATATGATACAGAATATGATGGAGAATAACATACTTTAAAGCTCTTCATTTGATTAATAAGTGATATTTAATCTGACTTTACTTAATTTGGGAATGATGATTTCGATCCATAATATATCTCGACAAATCATTCCTATACACAATATGATAAGAGTATAATTATCTTTTCACTAACTAACATCAACAGATCAGTTATCTATATGCAATATCGCTTTATGTGCAGTATCGACTATAAAAATTCAAAATCAACATTTCTCAATACGGAGGGTACAATACGAAGTACCCTCCGTATTGATGAGTAAATTGAGAAGTTTGCATCGGGAATTCATATCGAACCTTAAAACAAGTGAAAAGGTAACCAATGCTAAAAGGAATTTGATTTTGTCTATTTTAAAGTCGACTACAACCAAACGTGAAGCAAAAAATTACTTAAATAAGTATCAGAATCAATTTGATTTCAGTGACTTAAGATTTGGCATAGATGTTAATGAAAATGCTTTGAACAAGAGAGAAAACCAACGAGACTTGTTTATAAATCGGTTTCTTAATCATCAGAATCCGTTTATAGGCATCTATGATAACGACATAAAGCTACAGAAGATTCCTCTTCGGATAGCAGTATTCAAGATCAAGTTTCTAGCCATAGATGGTGAAGTTTGGAAGGGGATTTCGGAAACATTTAGTAGACTAGTACATCTTGGGATATCTCCCATAATCTTATTAGACTACGATCATTTATCAGAAGGCTCATTTAAGCAAAATGAATTATATATGATAAATCAAGTCAATAAGGTGATGAATTTTTTGGGTAAACCATGTGAGGATTCGGGTTTGAAGACTACGGTGTTAAGATCGTTGTTTACAACGAATGGCGAAGTCAATGAGAATATGAATAGTGATCCTACTGGAAATTCTAGCAATACAACTACAAATTCAAATGATCCAGCGATCAATAGTTTAGAACTGCTTCTAATTCCATTGTACCAAGGTATAATTCCAATCATCCAACCAGTTGTTTACAATACCAAAACATGCAATCAAGAGTTTTTATCATCGAATGATTTGTTGTTCAGTTTGACTTCTTCATTAATGAACACAAGTGATTTGTTGTCAATAGAAAAAGTGGTGATGATAGATCCAATTGGTGGAATTCCCTCTGTTGAAAGAAATCAAACAAGTCATGTCTTTATAAACCTTTCTCAAGAGTACTCCGATATTGTTTCTGAACTCTACATCGGATACATCGAACCAAAAATAAGAGATTTGCATATCAACAATTTGTCCACCATTAATAACATTTTGAACATGATTTCCAAGGTTTCCGAGAATGATGACACCACTGGGATTATCACGACTCCTCAAATCATGTCTATGAATGATGATCTCATGAATCCAATAATATACAATGTCTTGACAGACAGACCAATTATTTCTTCATCATTACCCAGTTCTAACACTAGAACTCCACAGCTTTCAACGTCTATTATAAAGAAAGGTGCAGAAGTACAGATTTTTGATCAAGGTACGTTTCCAGGAAAGTTCACTTTGGAAAATCTATTTGACGACGAGTTTATTGACAAAGCTAAGTTTGTGAACTTGATAAATGATTCATTCGGAAAAGAACTTGATACTGAGAAGTATTTCTCTCGGGTTAACGATTCCTTGGCCACAGTGATCTTAGTTGGAGATTACGATGGTGCTGCTTTAATAACTTGGGAATCAAGTAATGAAGGTAATATTGCATATTTAGACAAGTTTGCAATTTCAAAGAAGAATCAAGGTCTACCGGGACTAGCAGATGTGATTTTCAAGATCATTTTACAATCACATCCATTCGAATTGATCTGGAGGTCTAGAAAGAACAATCCTGTCAACAAATGGTATTTTGAGAGATGTTGTGGTTCCTTAAGTGATCCAGACTCACAATGGAAAATTTTCTTCACAGGTGAAGTGTTTGATAAGAAGATTGATAAACTCAAGAAAAAGTCTACGAATTCGATTGACATTGGCAAAAAAATGGTTGACTATTCGAAAATATGTGAATCAATCGAACCGTCATTTAAGTAATTATAGAGATGATAACGAATCGAATATAGAAGTTAATTGATTGAGATTTGCAACCAACTAGGATTATAATTTGCGCCAACTAGGACTATAATTTGCGCCAGCTAGATCTATAATTTGCAGCCATAGTTGGCTGCAAATTATGACACACGATCAAAATGTAACCACTAAATCTTTCTTCTATAGCGTAGAGCAAACCGTCTAGTTTTATCCTCAGCTTATGCAAATTACGTATACTCATATTAACCTTTGTATGATATACATTATATCACTATAGTATTTCAAATACTGGTAGGTAATGAAGTTCTTTGGTAGATTCGTGATACGACACCATTTGGGAATACATGTGCTAGAGTAGTGGAACATTACACATCTTATACCGGTATAATTTTATTGCTTGAATAATAGTTGGGTAACTAAACATTATTAAGCTCATTATATCCAATAAAGTATTTACAAGGTAGTACGGAGAGCTAAAATCGACTCAGTTAGACTTATTTTAACTAGCTTGCGCTCATTTATGCTCTTTATGCTCTTTATGCTCTTTATTTAACCACATTTAACTCATCTAACTATTTCTTCTCTCAAATATCCTGAATTTATCTTTATTTTGCATTTCTGAATTCTGGATTTGGTCGCTTTACGAGGACCAGATGGCTGCAACATATTTTCACAATAATATTTAGAACTTCACAAGCTTTATTGTATTCTCAGCTACTCCTTCTATTTAGTCTTAGTAACATCTCTAGAAACTCCTATATATACAACCCCTCGGATCGTGATAGAAAAGTCACATCATACTGAGCCAACTTTTCCTTTTTTGGGTAAGAAGCGATTCAAATGTTGGCCCCAAAAAATACTATTAAGCACCACCTGTTCCTCACACTAGGCGACATTTTCATCCTATAGAATGACGATAAGACAACGGCGATCTGCTACTATGACTGAACCAATGCCAAAGACTAAACATCAGCTTCATTATTACCACGAGCTAGATGAATGGCAGCAGGATAATCACTTCATCCGGTCTGGTTATGTTAGGGGAACATCATCATACAAAAAGTGTTTCCAATCGCTATTCTACTTGCACAATGAAACTGTCAATATCTATAGTCACTTGCTTCCGTCGTCATTGTCGTTGATTGCTATAACTTACTATATAAATTATAGGTTGGAGATGTATGACAACTACCTCGGGATCTGGGAAAAGCTCAACTTTGAACTCTTTGGTGCTGCTGTTACCTTTTGTATGTTTATGTCGTCAACTTTTCATTGTATGAAATCACATTCTCATAAGGTTAGTCGGTTTGGTAATCAGTTGGACTATTTTGGTATCGTGATCCTTATTTCTTGCTCGTTGATATCAGTCGTTTCGTTTGCCTTGTATGATGAGCCAACGCTAAAAGTTTCGTTTAATATCTTGTTCCTATTCTTTGGAAGTATTTGTGCTGTGTTAACGCTTCATCCGCAGTTCTCAACCAATGTTTATCGGCCTTTGAGATCTGCAATGTTTATTTTATTTGGTCTCTCTGGAGCATTACCCGTTTTGGTTTCGTTTAGGAAATTTGGCGTAGATGAAACATCTCGAAGATTTGGATTATTCTGGTTAATTCTTGAAGGCATCTTTTATATTGTTGGTGCAGTTCTTTATGCCTTAAGAATTCCAGAAAGATTTAGTCATATTGACGAAGATCAACAAAGTTTGTTGAGTAAACCTTTGGCAGGAAAGTATGATATTTTTGGCCATGCACACCAGATCTTTCATGTAATGGTGGTTATAGCTGCTTGGTGTCATTGGATGGCGTTATTGGCAAGTTATCATAATTTACATAAATCAATTTTAGCCTGAGTCAATGGAAATGAGTATTTGATCGAAAGGTTTTGGGAACAAGCAAGTGGACAAGAAACGAATTACGTAGACTGGCAAGATGAAAGTATAATGAAGAATTATCGGATTAACAAGATTGAAGAAATTATAATGAAAGATTATCGGACTGGCATGATTGAAGCAATTTACTGAAAACTCTCTGTTGAAGTAAAACAACAAAAATAAGGGTAATTACACCTCTAAAATGGCTTGTCTTATGAAAATGATCCAAGATGTAACTACAAAACAAAAAGGTCAAAGAATGATTAGGTTGACCACTAAATGAGTGAAGATCCAACTACAGCTATGCTCACTAAACGTTAAAGCAATTTTTCTGTTAAACACTACTGGAGTCATATAATATAACTACTTATATGAACTATCAATTAGTTCAGCTATTTCTACGAATAATGAGAACAAAAGAAAAGAATCAGGTAAGAAATGTCAATTCTACGGGATCTAAATCACAAACTTTCCGGTCTAACATATTCCAGCTTTTACAATGGGTTGAAATGTTGGTACAGAGCAAGACGAATCTTTACTGAATTCTACAAGACCCTCAATTTAACAATGTAATTGAACAAACACTAAATTTAGCAATCCATGCTAACAATATAAGATTTAAGAAATATATTTGCAGCCAACGTGGTAGTGCGATTCTACTACCAAACGATATCTTTCCCAGGAGGAAAGAAATAGAACAATGGTGCAAATAAGGAGTCAATGGGCTTTCTTGACCGTATTCCGGCTACTATTGAACTGAATTCATTAAAATTTTAAGTCATCACATTAATATTTCATAGATCGCAATTAGATATATACTGTTTGTAAACAATATTAGATTCCTACTGGGTAGGTAGAAATGAATAAAAAATTGTTCTCTATTGAATTTTGTATTATTGCGCTATCTCCAGCATCTTTAGAAGGCCTTGAGCTGGAACCAAATTGTTCTTCGTATCTTAAACTCCATTTCTGTAACTTTTTTATGAAATTTCTCTAGAATTTCATCAAAATTTCTTTGAAATCTCAATAAATAAAAATCCATAAATCTACAAATCACTAATCACTATGAGTACTCTTATAATTCTACCATGTCATTCAATATGGAGAGGAGGAGATGGTTACGGAGATACAGCCATAGAATGGCACCTCGTGGACTTCCAAATAGAAGGAAATGATCATTTATGCTTTAAGGACCATATTATCCAGAGTCTAAAGTGTCTTGAGGAAGACCAGAATTCGTATTTAGTTATCTCTGGAGGACAAACCAAACGAGAAGCAGGTCCAATTTCCGAGTCGTTATCATACTATCAACTAGCAAAGAAATTGGTAACGTCTGGTGGGCAGATTTCGGAGTCAGGTACCTCGAAATCAAACTATTCAGATATTTTGGATAGAATCACTACCGAAGAGTTTGCACGAGATTCGTTTGAAAATGTGATATTTCTGATTTGTCGATATTACGAGGTCTTCAATAAATATCCTGAAAAGATCACCATAGTCGGTTTTGAATTCAAGAGAGATCGGTTCTTGAAACATCACTTGGTTCAAGCTATGAAATTTCCTCTATGGAGCGTAACCTATATTGGAAATGCACCGTATCCCAAAGAAAACTTGGAAAAGTACTTTGAGGATTTGAACCAGTCTGAGTTTAGATTTGCTGTACGATATTTCCAGGACGATTGGTATGGGAAAGACCAACCATTGCTCAAGAAAAAGTTGACCAGGAATCCGTTTAATAGAAATCACGGATACGCAGAGTCCAATCCGAAGTTGAGACTGTTTTTAACTGCCATACATGATTTAGGAAGTGGAGGAAACGAGGTGGTAGATTTGTTGAATGAAATGCCCTGGATAAGATAATATAGAAGAAAGCTCTGGAAAAGACCAAAAGGGAAGAAGTGACGTCAAATCTTTAAGAATGTTGCTCTGGTTCAACAAAGAAATGTTACTTAGTTTAGTATAGGATGGCATACCCATAAGTGCATGGTATGGACTCGATATGTGCGTGGTATGGGCTCTCTCTATACATGGTATTCTCTATCTTCCATAAATTTCGTCACCTACAATATTCAATAAACGAACTTTTTTACACGGTTTAAATAATTAAATAAAACACCAAGAATAGATATATACAAGGATTCTATTCCATTAGTAGCCAAACAGGTGAACTTGCTAAGAATACATCTTCAGACACACTTATTCTTCGTATCGTAACCTTCTAACAAACTTTGAAGAGGAAGACTGAATGTATCATGTCTTTTAATCGATTGGAGTTCTTCTTTCTGAATCGATAGTCCGAGATAATGAAACTCACTACGTCTAAGTTCACTGAAAGATGCTCTCCGACAGATCTGATGCTTAAGAACGGTTGGCTCTTCTTACCTTGACGGCACCACTCAAACTCTTCAACATATCAACAGTTTCTTCCCAAGAAACACAACCATCAGTAATGGAAACACCATACTTCAATGATTCCTTACCAGCACCATCAGCAGGCATGCTTTGCTTACCAGCATTGATATGAGACTCAATCATAACACCGATAATAGTATCTTCACCATTTTTAATTTGCTCAACAACAGATTGTAACACCTTTGGTTGGTTTCTGTAGTCCTTTTGAGAGTTGTCGTGGGAACAATCAACCATCAATTTGATACTTGGGTTGGAAGACTTGGAAATAGCTTCCTTAGCGGCCTTGACAGATTCGGCATCGTAGTTTGTGATCTTCTTACCTCCTCTCAAGATGATGAAACCATGGTCATTTCCTTTAGTGGTGGTGATAGCAGCCATACCATTCTTGGTGACTCCCATAAAGTGATGTCCCTTTGAAGAGGCTTGGACAGCATCCAAAGCAACGGTCAAACCACCGTCGGTACCGTTCTTGAAACCAATAGGGAATGATAAACCAGATGCTAATTCTCTGTGCAATTGAGATTCGGTGGTTCTGGCACCAATAGCACCAAAGGATAAGAAGTCTGAAAAGTATTGTGGAGAAATAGTGTCTAACATTTCGGAACCAATTGGTAATCCGGACTTGGAGGTCAAGTCCGAGTATAATTGACGAGAAATTCTCAACCCTCTGTTGATGTCAAATGAGTTATCTACATCTGGATCGTTGATCAAACCCTTCCAACCGACAGTTGTTCTTGGTTTTTCCAAGTATGCTCTCATTATAATGACTAAGTCATCTTCTAATTCGAGAGATAACTTCTTTAATCTGGAAGCGTATTCAAGGGCTTGTTCGGTGTCATGGATGGAACATGGTCCGACAATAACCAAACAACGATCGTCATTACCGTTGATGATTTCTGATGATTCGATTCTTCCTTTGATCACAACGTCTAATGACTCGGATGTGGCCTTAATTTCGTGTTGCAACAATGCAGGTGGAACCAAAGGATCGTATCCTAAAATACGTGTGTCGTCGTACTCAGCTGGAATAGGTGTTTTGCTCATAATGTAATTTTCAATGAAGTTGGATGTATTCTAAAACGTGCAACCGGCTTCTTCTTATACTGAAAAATCTGAAAATTTCACCCGACACATTTTTTCGTCGAGACCTAAGAAATTCGTGCCCGCTTTTTGCGACGATTGACTCATAATGGAAACTAATGGAATTTATTATGTTTCAAAGTGTTCGCCCAAGAACGTTTGTGTATGGGACAATAATAACTCATATGAGGAGAATGGTTAGAAGCTTGTTGGACTCGCTATGTAGTGTAGATGATTGAAGAAAGAAAGTCCAGGGACGAGTTTCGCGACATTTTTGAAGTCTATGGTGAATACTAGTAGCCAGTGGCCTTGAGATGACTTGATGAGTCAGTCGAAATTTTATGGTTTACGACATTATCCACAATTATCATCTTGGTAAATATGATGTCTATGAATATTAGAGCTGTTATTTAGTACACTGTTAATCTAGGCCCCCCCACCATATCTAAGCGAAGATGTCTTAAGATGACCATCGCGACATTAATATTACACAAAGACAAATTCATCTTTCTAGAAGAGATCAAACTTCAAATAATCGAAGTATAGCCCTTCTTCAGTAGAGAACTTGGAGTTGAGAGTTGGGAGTTATAAGTAGGGGGGGCTGTGTAATATAGAAAGGGGCCAAAATGTATCATTGGCAATTTTCAAATCGTAACTTCTGATTCGTCAGATATAAATGACAAGCTATTAGAATTGAGCGATCAGACAATAATGTGGGATTTGCGGCTACTGATCAGACAATAATGTGGAGCTTGTGCAGATACTGATCAGACAAATAGTGATGATCTCCTGAGTGTGCATTGTTTAATAACTTGTTTCCTCAGTAGTATTCATGTAATTCAGATCATAAATACTGAGCGCAACGAAGTAGTCACCACGATTCACTAAATGTCACTAGTATTAAATACTGAGCGCGGGACCAAATGAATAGGTCATTAAATCTCTATAAATATTCACTTTTCACTACTTAAAACTCTTTTAAATCACAAATACTGAGTGTAGCCAAGTATTTGGTCAGTATCTGCATAGAATTTGCATGGTATTTGTTGATACTCTCATTCACCAAATCTTCACCAGTATTTAGTGCTGAGCGCAGGGCCATATATGATAGTGCGAGAGACGAATGATCTAACAAGATTTTGAAATCTACACTCATAAGTGAATATAGCGGCTAACTACTGGTTGATATTAGTGGAAATTCGTATATATATAACGGAGGCTCCATCATGTTTGTCTAGATGTTAGCTAGTTGACAAAGGCAATTATAGTCAATAATCCACTTGCTGATTCTACATATGCAAATGTACTGCATATAATATATAATACCCTCCAACCTAATTAGAGAACTATGAGTGAAGGATTCAATAAGTCACTAATTCTCATTAATATTTACTAAAGATCACCAAGTCCTAATATTAAATACCTCGCTATGCCCAATATTCAAAAACGAAATAAGTACATAAGCTGAATAATGAGAATTTTATAGGCTTAAAACGATTAGCCATTCTTTGACTTCTACTGATTAGACTTGTAATTCCATAGGCCTATGGTCCGAATAACTGAGTGTTTTTACTCTCCTATCTGTGAGAGATCAAAACCGTTCAATTCTTCTCTAAAATGTCTTGAAAGTCTGAGCCCTAAATTGTTCCTGGTAATACTATCTACAGATCTAACGTGGCTCGTTTAAAGTCTACTTGTATATAAAGTTCCCGCATCGACTTATCACTGCTAATACAATTTCAAGCAGATTCTAGAAAGTTTCCAAAATCCAATTGACAATTCATTTATCAATGAATAATGTTTGTGGCAATTTTATGTGAAGTCTGTCTAAGATTGTATCAAGAACTACCGTATTGAATTTTTGAAAATACTGACTAGAAGATCCGCAATTGTTAACAATTGTACATATAAATCATATTCACTTGCTTACTTTGTTCCTTATTATACAGAATCTTATTGAATTAAAGACTTTTTTGAACTACCCCGACCGATGTACTAGTCCCGATGTACTAGTCATTCTTGTTCTCAATTGAAAAGAAAGTAGCTCATATCAACATATTGAAATCATATTTATCAAATTCACTCTAGAAACACTCTGAACAGATTGGGTAAACATTACCTCTGGTTGGGTTCAGGTGGTTCAAGCATATCATCAGTTACAGCACCCACAAAAATCACTAATTCTTCAAAATTTCAAAAGATGTTCACTTTTCAGATATGTTAACTTACACCAGAATGATCACCATAATTAAAATAATTGAATCAACTTTCTTTAAAGCATCTTCTCAAGCATTGAAGTGACATCTTGACTCCTCAACTATTTGTTATCAGATTTTGCAGATCTTTTATCTATTCGCCACATGCACGACTTTATCAATACCCAAATATAAACCCCAGAATATAACAGAGAACTACTTGGTCAAACACAATGGCAATATTTAGAGAGTCCAGAAGAATTTTCGTGTCCTTCTTTTTGTTTGGACTACTCAACAATATTCTCTATGTGATCATCCTCTCGGCCGCCATTGATTTGGTGGGATCATCTACTCCAAAGGCAGTGGTGTTACTTGCCGATATCGTCCCTGCATTCTTGATCAAACTTACAGCTCCGTTCTATGTTCACTTGATACCTTATCATGTGAGATTATGGTTGCTTGTGCTTCTATCGTCACTTGGTATGCTTGTGATAAGTTTGGCCCCAGAAATCGCTATAGGACTCAAGGTTTTCGGAATTACTGTGGCATCTGTTTCTTCAGGACTAGGCGAACTTACATTTCTTCAACTTACACATTTTTATAACGAGGATTATTCTTTGGGTGGATTCTCGAGTGGTACTGGAGGGGCAGGCCTTTTCGGGAGCTTTATTTTTATGATTTTAACGAATGTCGTGGGTCTCCAGGTATGGATTGTGCTTCTACTTTGTTCAGTTTCTCCTTTGGGCTTCATATTTACATTTTATGGACTTCTTCCAGCATATTCTCCACTTGCGTATCAATCTCTCGATATCGAACCAGATTCTGTTTTAGTTGAAGAAATCAATAAATCCTTTTCGTGGAGAAATCTCAGTATTAGTGGGATCAAACAACATATCGGTGATACTTTCTTGGAAATAAAACCGTTGTTTGTGCCTTATATGCTTCCGCTTAGTTCGGTGTACTTGTCGGAATATGTTATTAATCAAGGGATCTCTCCAACGCTTTTATTTCCATTGCACGATCTTCCTCGCTGGTTATTCTCATCTTACCGGGACATTTACGTCGTTTATGGGTTTCTCTATCAATTGGGAGTATTTATATCAAGGTCTTCAATTAACTTTGGTATTCGGATCAAAAACCTCTACCATCTTTCGATTCTCCAGTTCATTAATGTCCTTGTTACCCTTACACAATCTGCATATGACGTACCCTTTAACAAAATATGGCTCCTACTTGTTCTCATTTTCTACGAGGGTCTTTTGGGTGGGTTTTCTTACGTGAATACCTTTGCAACTGTCAGTGAAAACTCACCCAGGGATAGGCGTGAATTCAACATGGGATGTGTCAGCATAAGTGACAGTTTGGGAATTGTTATGGCTGGCTGTATCAACTGGTGGCTTGAACCAACTCTATGTCACAGACAAGTCTCCAATGGCCGTGACTGGTGTCTAAATGGATCTTCCTAGTTTATTAGCATGTTATTTTATACTGCATATAACTATATTCAGAACTTCACACGTGATTCTCCACACGTTCCAAACTGCGATAACGAAATTCAACATCGGCCAACGAGATCTACAAAATAAGGTTACTATTAAGTGCTCCGTAATGATTAGAATCAAGGCATTGCGTGCAATTACTCAGCCATTGAAGAGTATCCGCTTTATTTCTACACACAGGCCAAATGATATTGGATTTGTCTTTGATATCGACGGTGTTTTATTGAGAGGAAAGAAGCCGATTCCCTCAGCAAGGGCAGCTTTAGATTTGTTGAACGACCATAGCATTCCGTACATATTCTTAACGAATGGTGGAGGTATTCCCGAACATGAGCGGATTACTTTCATGTCGTCAAGTCTTGATCTTCCTCTTAGTCCCTTGCAATTGGTGCAAAGTCATACTCCAATGAAAGCTTTAGCACACAGACATGCTTACGATCGTGTATTGGTGGTAGGAGGACCGGGCGATAAGGCACGTGAATGCGCTCGCAATTATGGATTTCAGGATGTCATCATGCCAATGGATATTGTAAAACATGATCCATCCGTGGCCCCACACCATAGGTACACTCCAGAACAGTTGGAAACCCTCGCATTAAGCAGTGAACAATTGAACATTGAAAAGCCTATTGAAGCAGTTTTGGTTTTCAATGATCCTCGTGATATGGGAACCGATATACAAGTAGTGATGGACCTATTGAACTCCGAGAACGGAGTTTTGGGAACAAAGAGAAGGGTATCCAAGTTGAAGAACCGTGAGTCCCCAGCAATTCCTATTATATTTAGTAATAATGATTTTCTCTGGGCTAACGACTATCAATTGCCCAGATTCGGACAAGGTGCATTCAGAATAACAGTAGAGAGCTTATATCGAGAAATGAACATTTTGAAACCTTCAGAAAACCTCGAATCAATCATCATGGGCAAGCCCTTCAAAATCCAATACGACTTTGCTCACCATGTCTTAATTGACTGGAGACAAAAGTTGATTGACCATGACTTTATGTCTCAAGAACAAGTTTTGCCCACTTTGGGAGCAGAACCATCAAGTTCTCCATTTAATCATATATACATGGTGGGTGACAACCCTGAATCTGATATCAAAGGTGCCAATGACCACGGTTGGGAGTCAATATTACTTAGAACGGGTGTCTACAAGGATGAAGATTGGAACGAAATCATTGCTAAGCCCACCGCCGGGGTATATGATAATGTATTAGAATCAATACAATCTGTATTGAGGAAGCATAGAATTATTTGAGGCAGAAACTAATTAGATTATCGAAGTGTCATCAAAGAAACTCCAAAAGTATCTTGTATTGTCATACTATTGTACAAATGATGGGGAATTGAGAGGTTCCTAAAAAATGACTATAAGACAAAAAGTATGGAATTTCGGGAGAAAACAACTATTCTCTTAGTCTACCCCAAAATTCTGTGTAAGGTTGACATGTAACCCAGAAACTCATTAAATCGCTAATATATACCTGTTTTTACGTCCAGTCCATTCGTATATACCACGAGAAATTGCTCAAAAGTGTGGCTAAATATATAAAGGTTTCATCATAATAATTAGTTTGCTACATATTGAGTTCAGAGTTAAGATAGTTCGCATGATCAGATGCAACATGACTTCCGATATATGCTCACAACGTTTTCACTTGTTGGACCAGGGCTCTCTCTCTTTTTAAAATATGATCTAAAAGGATAGTGCTACTTTGAAGGATTTTTCTTAATTGTGGGAGTTTCCAGTTCCAATCTCTATTGTTGAGATTATGAGTATTTAAATTTGTAACTCAAAATAGAGATGTTGCGAAGAATAATGCAACATTAAAATACTAAGCATCAACTCGTATGATCTTAAAATTCGATTTTGTTCACGCTGTTTAGTGTCAAGAACATGAATAAAAGTTTCCGAGAGATAGCCCCCACACTATTTAATTGCTCCAACTCAAGGTTACGTAATTCAAGTTGGGGAATTTCCTGTGAATCTTGAATCCTGAGCATTTATGTGGAGATTTATGTATATGGAAGACGCTACCTGCCATCATCTAATTAGGCAATGCCACAAACGTCTCATCGCTTAACTGCAGGTGTCGGGCGTTACAGGCTTGTGGGAAAAAAATACTTTTCAATATTTTAGGTGAAACGCGCAAATCCGCCTGCGAGGTTGGCATAATTAATGTATGTAACAAGATTCTGGAATCAATTCAAATATGAGCCTCATGCAGATCGTAGTACTAGAATTTGTTTATGGACCCCGCGCACGATCAAAAAGAAATATAGCTTCAATTGGTGATACATCAACATCGAAACCGTTCTATAGATTCCGAGTAACCTTAAGCCTGAACATAAGGTCGAGATAACTATTCATTCTCAGAGATTAAACAACTTCGTTGCTAACCTCTCTCGTCGTCATTTCTTAACACATTATTAAACTACAATTCGTAAATAAAGTTATACAACTGAAAATTCTACATTCTCGGCCGAATGAAATCGCCCCCAATCTAAAACCCTACAAATTGGGAAATACGGCTTATTGACGCTTGTCGAAGAGATCGACGCAGAGATCTCATAGAAACTCAATTTTCTTCTGTTTACTCCACTTTCACCTTCATCCAACAAGGCTCACCTAACTCAGCGTCATGTTCCCCTCAAATACTCTTATTAGATTTGACCTAGTTCAAGATCATTTTCTATTTATGCAACGTAATTTCGGGGCTTAGTGGGTAGCAAATGCCCCTCTGTATTTCGGATGCAATACAAAAAAAATTTTGTTCCCGTGGCCATCAAAAGGTGATACGATATCTTAAAACCCTTAAAATGGTTGTGAGCAAAGTTTGAACCGTCTAGATTTGTTGATCGAGTTTCAAACGATTTCTCTTGGTAGTAACGAAGGCAACATTCAATTGACTAATCGTCTTTTTTCATTAGTAGTATCAATTGCTCTAGTTAAATCCCAATATTTATGAATGATAGTATGAGGATGAGAAGATTAATTAAATATACACATGGAAGTAGTTAAGGTACTGCCTTGAAGGATCGACGTTTTGGACCTGGCCGTATATTGAATTGCAGCAAAAATAGAATTCAACATCCTTGTAATTTTTCTAAGATATGTTTCTAAATTTTGCAGGAAAGTCTAGAAGAAGCACTATCGTGTGCACGTAATAGCAAAATGTTGAAGCTTGACTTCTGGAGGGTGTAAGATGGCTGCTTTTTTTCGTTGGCTCTCGGCTGTTTCTTCAAAATAGTATTCAATGAAGAATTCCTTTCGATTAAACCAAAATCCCAGTGAGTAACAAAACTTTTCGGCTAGTCTACATTGTTGAATTTATTATGAATATTGTATAACTCGAGAGAGAATCTAATGATATTAATGACGAATTAATGGCATTGAAATATGTGCCGTGTAGTTGTGGGGAGGGATATGATGTGTGGTGTAGTTATTGGGAGCTCCACTGTAAATTGTTTGGTACCAATGGTTTTGGCAAAGGCAAGCTAACTACTGATTGAAGATGAGATTGATAAAGGGGTTTATTATCAATATCATCAGACGTCTTTAACAAGCTCTCGTTTAGCAAGTGCTTTTTCAAACTAATTCGTCTCCCATTCTTTCCCTTGCACACCTTATTATTAAGTACCTCTTCAGCAGCTAAAGCCGCACCTTTTCTCTTTACCAACTTTGCATGAAAAAGTCCGCAAGCATTACAAAGTGTTCTCACTCCGTTGGGGCCCCTTCTCCATTCAGGAGTCTCTGTGGTTCCACATCTATGACACTTATTTGAAGGTTTATTGATAATTTCAGGAATTGCGTATTGAGGGTGAGCAGAAGTACTCGAAGCACCTGACAGATAATTTCCGTAGCAAACTGGTTGTGGTTGGTAATAAGAGCTAGGCGATGGTGAATACATCAAAGGGGGTGGAGGACCCTGAGGTTGGCCAGCAACGCGAGGGTGCAACACAGGAGAATGTTGGTATGAATAATATTGATACGTAGGACTTGAACCTCCCGAAGGTGCCTGGTGTGAAAGAACTGGCAATTGATGAAGTGGAAATGCCGCTACCGATGAAATTGAGTTGATTGGCCGAATTGAAATCGGAGCTGAAGAGGGAACTCTTCCGGTTGGCACCGAATTCCTAGAAGATCCAGTCCAAAGAGACGAACCATTTGTATTCCCTAAAACATAGTTTGATGCAGTGGTCTTCACCTCGTGTTTACTATAAATAGCTGGTAACAACCTAAAATCAGTTGAACGTGGAGATAAAGATTTCTCCACAATAGGAGAGTGTGAAGTTAATTCACCGATAGAAGGTAATCTCACATTTGTCATGATTGCAAAATATTAGTATGAAGAAATAGAATATGTTATGGTAAAGTAATTAAGTTGAAGTTTAATTGTGAGACGGAATGTTCTATACTGAGGAGAATATAAAGCAAGTTTAAGAAGTATAAAGATACTTTATACTATGAGTTAGATATTCGAATCCTTCTAAACTCAAAAAAATGAAAACTCAGAATTTCTGAATATATATATGAATTTTTACTACCAAAAAAATTAAAAGGTTTACAGTACAAATTTGTTTTTACAGAATAATTCAAAAAAATATTAGTTTTCTAAAATAATATTTTTTTACTTGTTTTTCTAAGGCTTCTTTATATTTAATTTCCGGCATCCCGTCTGATGCATAACTTTTCTGCATGCATGTGTGCGAGAAAATGACGGGCCTAAAGAGGGAAAAGGGAAGGCGTATATGCGAATGAATCATGTTAGTCAGAATAGTTGGTAAACGAACACATTCGCCCACAGCTTGTTGAGTAAAACCATCTTCACATAAATCAAATACGGAAACATAACCATGTAGTGAAAATCCCTTTTTGTGTGAGGGTGCAACTCGTGTAAACTAACAAATCGCAGTTTTAAGTTGGTAAAAATGAAAACGTAGTCAGAGAATGAAGAGTAGCCTTAGTGGCGACCTAGCACTTAGAACTATTGGGATTAATAACCGCTATACTTAGGCGCTACACTTTATGGCAAAAGTGTATTCCAAGATATACCCGAGGTACAATCTATGAAACCAAGATGTTTATGTGGTGGTAGCTCCAAGATTTAAGAAAACCTATCTCATTTGCAATCCCGATACAGACTGCTTTCCGATTCGAAAGTATTAAATCCCCAATATGTGAAATCGTTCAATGCTAAATAGAAATAAGTGGTTATGTGTTGATCGCTTGGATAGCCAGGATCGTTATCTTCAGATTTAAGTGAGGGATGGACAAGGCCAATTCCGCAGCCAACAACAAAATGGTTAGTCTAGAGTGAAAGTTTTACAACCGCTTTCTTAAATCTAACCCCCCATCATTTCAAAACGTATTCCAAAAAACTTCGAATTAGTTTTCGTCTCTCCGAGTGTCCTACATTCAATGGATGTTTCCGTTCACCAATAAGACAATCGATCTTTCATAATTAATGTAATTATTTAGAGCCGTATCGAACTTTTAGTACTGGTCAAGAGAATGGCACCTATTTAGGGGTGTTCCATTTGGCCCATTCATGCCCTTTTTACTGATAACCAATAGTTACACTGGTAGCTTCAATTACAATTATCCTTTTCGGCGCATAACCCCCACATGCTAGATTTGCGGAATATAAGAAAAAATTCCGAGCTTGCCATGCATATCCATAAAAATAACGCAATTCAGGTTAATTTTTAATTGGAGGCTACATCAAATCTTGTGGCTAAGATATTGCATCAACTGCAAGGTCTGGTGCACTTTGTCAGTACGGAGTGACGTTCGGTGAATCGAAAATCTCTAGTCGAAGAGTTGAACTTGACATGTTCATATGTCGTACTACATGGCTTTTGCCAAAATCTACTCATTTGCTACTCTGAACATTTTCTTAATCCTTATCCATTCCGGCCACGACCTTGAAAAACCAACTATACTTGACTACCAAATACAAGTTTCATTCGGATGCTAATTAGAGTTTCGGATAGCTAATCGGATCGACTCATCCCCTTAGGTTTCTTATTGGCCATGGCCAAGAATCTTATCTCAACCATGACTAGATCTGCAACCACGGTCACAAATAGCTATCATAGAATTTCATGTGGTTGTGAATTACAAATTCTCATTTGAGTACCCTTTGAAATAAAAAACTGCTTGTCTAGAGTACAGCAGCACTTAAAACCAACATGAATTCAAATTGCTGCGTATCAGACCTTCATATTCATAGTCATTCGCATGGTTTGCCTTTTATCTAACTTGATACCGATGTCTAATTTACATGCCTATACACCCGTATGGCCACTCGTCTATACATGTGAATTCAAGGTTAATGGTACATTAACGCCTTTATGCACGTTTCTAAATTCGGGTCTGCGTAACGGAAAGAAATGCTAATTTGGGATAGATCCAGTTATTTTGTTGGCTTTGTGAACAAATATCTGCATAGATCTGCCTGCGACCCTATGTTTACTAGTAGCGCATCTTGGAATGGAAGGTTCAAACGAAACCAAAATTGTTCTTGAATTGACTTGATACTCTTGGGTCAATTAAGGTTTTATCCATCACACAAATCTCGCGGAACCCTCTACCCCTCACCTAATTTTGGTATTTATTTAAGCGAATGTCAAATAAAAAACCTCAAAGCTATCAGTATTCACCCTCGTGATCAGTGACATTGCACAACATGCTTTCTTTTCATCAGAACCTCTCATATTCAACATTGTGCGTTCTTGAGAAAGAACTATTTAAGTATAGCGATAAGTAGTCACACTTAGAAACTGGATGCGTGATGAACCACAAAAACAGTAGTAAAGTAATTCACCAGTACTTTTCATAAAAACCCATATTTAGGCATAAGCAACTAAAATAGTTGAAATAAGTAGTTGCTGATTCACCTCCCTTCGCAAATTAATATTTTTGAACATTAACCGTTTTGTTTCGGGAGCAATTTGTTGAGAAAATAAATGTTTTTAGTAATATTATTTTACCATGCTATCAAAGTGATAGATACCTTGAATTATTATAGTTACAGTGTAGTGAAGTCATTTTTTTCTATGACGAGTACAGAATGGTCAATATTCTACAACTTGATACGTTGGACATGGGTTCGCTTACAAAGTAGTTTGTATTTCACTATCTCTTCTTTGCATTGCGTGATTGCTTGATGGGCTAAGAAAACCCTAATATTGGATACCGAATACACATCTCGGATTGCACCAATTAGGCTTTAGCAATTGATCTCTTGAGTACCTGTACATTTTACTATTATTTAAGCCACTGGCCGTGAATACATGTCATGAAGTTTTGTGATATATCCATCTCTGTACCTAGGTGAGGTACGATTGATGTATAGACCTTGAAGTAAAACCAATGAAGTAGAATAAAATATGAATTAACTATGGAAGTGGATTTGCATGAAATATTTCCTGTTTTCAAAATTATGTGTTCAAAGAACTGTATAAAATACTTTATTTTTCTACATTTCAGCTGCCAAGAATTGATATGTTGCTAATCTTGCCTTAATATCGGGGCCGAAGATTTGCCGAGTCAATCTCATATGCCAAATAAGAAAACTACAATCTAACATAGTAAATATCACTCATACTTCAAAATTCGATGATTTTGTTAAAACATTTGAGTCCGTTGTCCGGGTTCTTATTAAAGATCTAGTGCAGGGAGGACAATCTCAAGAGCCTGGACAGTCGACTAATTCTTAATAATACTTGATAAACTTTAACTTTAGATGCATTACGGGACTCTCCGTCGTTCTCCGAAAGCGAGTACTTTTTTTTTCTACCCCCTTAACATTTTGAAATTGCTCAATTTCACCTGTGGGATTGAAAGGAAAGCTATATGAGTCTGATGAGGAACAAGACTCTTTAGCGTAATGCGCATCTAATGGATGCGCATATTCTATAAATGGATATACGCATTGAGATCGAAAAAAAAAACAATTCGAAACAATCTTCGTTTATTATATATGCATATGTTGTACATGGGCCTGCAATATCCCTAACCTGTTCAAAAGGAAATCGGGGGAAGGGGGGGGGGCTAAGTTCTCTATTTTTGTTTTTCGATAGGATCTGGACCTGTAACCATAAATTCGTTTTCACTTTTTTTTTTGCCGTTTATTGTATTTTTGCGCTTCTACGACAGTCGGTTTCATCTGGATTTCTAATGTTACGCTGTTGAAGAACAAAGTGATCTGAAAATTATAATTTCATTTAATTTTTCATCTCCTACTGGATAAGACCTTCTGAAATAATTGTATGTTGTAAACTGTTGAAACCGTTTAAATTAAGAATTTGGATTTAAAGTAGAAGAAATTCTATTACATTGAAAAGTTAAGTATCCTTCGACAAGACTGTCGTCCCAGCATTCTAGAAACTCATACCTCAAATTTGGAAGTATTACAAAAAGGACGTGAAAGTATTGGGCAACCGAATACCTCTTTCGCTAGTGAGAGTAAAAGATCCGTAACTATCATACCTATGAGGCTTAATATAAATCACCTCAGTTGAGATATTGATAAAAAAGACTGCCAATGGTAGATTATAGATTATTAAAGGGATTTGTACGTGTATGAAATAGCCAGTAATGGAACTCTGTGAGTATGGGGATATCGATGATATGTTTAACTTCGGTGTTGTAGCTACTCACTTGTAGCACTAATTTGAAAGAGCCCTAATATCACTTTCGAAAAATTCCACAGGGAAAATTCATCTATATAACAAGCAGGGATAGGTCTTCCTCAATTACATATAGATTGAAATATCACCTGTATTGTACAATTTAAAGTGTAAGTCACATGAACACTCAGACAATATCTAGAAATCGATTTCAAAATACATATTTTTCAACGCTTCAAAAAAAGCCGATCTAGTATAGTGGTGAGTACACTTCGTTGTGGCCGAAGAAACCCAAGTTCGATTCCTGGGATCGGCAATATTTTTTTCGATTTTTTTGCTTGCCTCGAAAATTCTTACATAAGCGAAATTCAAAGTATTGAAAAATTCGCCAATCGGAAGTAATCAAATTTGAAAGGCACATCAATATATAAGACATATATTTACAAGACACAACCATGACTGCTCCATCTGAATCATACGAATATCCAGCTATCCGTAAGTATCGAAATATTCTAATTAAAAATCGTTAAATACCGTCTCCCAGATTACTAACATTTCAGCATCACAACAAGATTTGGATCAACACAACGTCCCATTCTTCCACAGAGACCGTTGCGCTGCTCATTTAATTAACTACTACAAATGCTTAGATAAGGGCACTTCATTTTGTAATGCTACCAAAGACGAATTTTACAAGTGTCAATACATTGCATTGAAAGAGAGACTTGATAACCACAAAAAGGCATCAGCCTAATCTAGAATACAGAAGAAGATTAATATTCCTAGGAGCTAACAAACAGAAGCCAATACCGAGGGTTTAACAAAGATTTTTCAAGGTTTAAATAATGAATTAAGATAATCTCTAGGCAATATCATAATCACAGAACTAATTACCTACTAATTGTCTCATCAATGGAATTAATGGCCTTAGACAAATTGAACTTTTGTGCTAGAAAGTCCTCCTCCGATTGAAACCATATTACCTCCCTTACTCATACACAGCATCTGTTGCGGTGAAAACTAATTGTATTCACTACGACATAAAACGATCAATATTCGTCACATATTTATTTCCTTGAATCAAACATATATCAATTATCACCTGCAAGACTAAGCGTAAATGTTTAATGAATCATTTAAATACGTTGCAAATAGAATGCATATCAAGAACAAACACGTAGTTAAGTGTCGAGTCCTCCGAAGTGTCGAAAAGACTATTTGTAGGTAAGTTTCCATGTATCATATTATCCTTAGATTACGTCATATCTATGGTAAAATTCTCTACTAGAGTAAAAAATATCATAGATACGAAGCATCTCTTCTTCATAGTAACTAAGCACAGTTTGCCATGGACATAGATATTACAACATTAGTGATTCTATCAACCCTTCCAGGACTTTCACTACTTCATCTATATATGATATCCTGCATATAACATATCCAAATTTGTTTCGAACAACTTTCATTGGCCTAAACTGAGAATATGAAAAATTCACAAACAACAGTAGAAGAAGACTCAAATCGAAGTATAATGTCAGTTACTGAATTTCCACCACTTCGTAAGTAATACCAGAATACGGACCACCCAAGAATCAATACTAACTTTGCAGTTTCCGAAGAAGATTTACAAAAATACAAAGTTCCATTACGTTGGAGAGATAGGTGTGCAGCCTATTATGCACTTTATCACACATGTCTTATTAGACAGTCAGCAAATTCGTCTGTTAATTGCAAGCACGACAAGCACTCGTGGGAAGAATGCCAGAACTTGGATTTCATGAGAAGACAACAAGAATTAAAGGAGGCAAAGGAGAAGAGAAGATCTGAATTAAATTAGAGAGTCTTTGCATACCATGATCCACGGGATCGTTTCATACCTTGATCTAGAGGGATTTGTTTCATTCATGATCGCAGTAAAGTAGTTCAAACGTTGATAGACTCCACTTCTATTATTTGGAACATCAAACGACTGAAATTATGAGGATGTTGATACTTATACTTAACATTAAATGACTGAAAAGTATTAGTAAGCTTATATCTTGGCTCATACATCAAGATATAATTGGATGTTGTGTTTAATCATTTCTTCAACCATTTCTTCAGGACATCTTACAAGTATTATTTTGGAACTTAAACCTGGGTATTCAAGGGAAACATAGTTCTCGTTTATTTACAGTTGCTGACATCACAGTTCTGATAGTACTAGGTCTCACAATGTCTGTGGTGCATTCATCACTATTCTACTATTCATATCGGTCTACTCGAATCTCTGCATATTTCATAAACCAATTGTTGAATTCTTTCACAGTCCTCAAGTCCAGAACTGTTAAACACACCACGTCATATCTCATACCAATAATTGTCTAATTATTATGCTCAGTTCTGGCAAATCATACTATTAAACGTAGTTCAGTTCATCAATATAAAATCATGAATAGAATCCGATCCTAAGCGAGGATTTAGTCAACGTAGAATCAAATCATTTGATTTGATATTTGAGTGCAAAATTTAAATTAGTGGAAGAGTTCACTAACAAAGGGTTCACTAACAAGATAGTTCACTAACAAAAGGGTTCACTCACGAACACAGTATTTGAGACAATGGAAGGACCTTGCTAGCATAAGTTAGAGCACTCCTCATTGTCAAATATACAAGATTTATAGGGCATGGTGATAACTTGTTATAGGAACTCAGCAACCTTTGACCAGTTTGTCAGAACGTATCAGTACTTTTTCATCGTTACACTTCAAAATGCAATACTGAACATCTCTAATTTATAGAACACTTATATCGCTAAACCAGTTATTCCTCGAATTTGATATACTACAATACTGAAAGTATATACTATTAGTGTACATGCTTTACATTTACCCATAGATCTCCTATAGGATGTAGAACTAACAACAACACACGTTGCTATTAAACAACATTACTATGACATCATAGCCTTTATTGTTAGTTCCTTCATTTTATCTCCGCTGTCCACACTTTATATCAACAGAAATGATATAAAGCTCTATCTAATTGTCGGAGTTATTTAAAATACTATCTAAGGAGCGAAGAGAAGTATATTTTTTTCTTTCTGTATCGATATTTATAAGTCTGCAAATTTTGAATACTGAGAATTACTTAAAGCAAAGATTATGGCGGTAAATATGAGTATGTAACTTGTTTGAAGTTGTAACTTATCGGAATTGTTAAAAATGTCGTCGTAAATGTCGTTCTACCCAGATCACACATTCAAACGATTGCGCCCCCCATAATTACTCCACCAACCATTTAAGAAACCACATCCGAACTCCAATCTAAGAAACCACATCCGAACTCCAATCTAATATGGCTAAGACAGATGAATTGAAGGTCGTCAGCAATGACCCTGTTGAATTAATTGATAACAAATCAGACACAGCTAGAACAGACGAGAAGGTTCCAGGAACGGAGGAAGTTCCAATTGACGACGTTGAAGAAGATGAAGCAGCACCTCCACAACCTCCTAGACCCATTGACCCCATAACAAGAATCACAACTGAATTGAAGGATGCATTTCCAGGAATTGATGAAAAATACATCACTGCAGTATTAATTGCATCTCAAGGTGAAGTCGACCCTGCGTTCAATGCATTGTTATATATATCCGATCCAAGCTTTAAGCCTGAGATTCCTGAACCCTCATTGAGTGCTCCCAAAGGTCCACCAAGTCCAATCTCTCGTAAAGGAACCACTTTAACTGACGATGAGTTATTGGCAAGAAAATTGCAAAAAGAATTTGAATTGGAAGATGAACGCAGAAGACGCAAGGACAAGAGAAAGCACGTGAAACAACAACCTGAAGAGAACGAGAGTGGTGATGATTTTGAGCAAATCAAGGAAACTTTCTCCCAAGGCTTGGAAGAAGCAAGAACTACCCTCAATGGATGGGTTAGCGGAATTGCAAAAAAATTCGACGGTGGAAATAACTCTGACCAATCGCAAAAGCAGAATCCGAAGTTATTTGGTGCATTGGGAGGCTCTTCTTTCAACTCCAACGATAACAAACGTAGATCTAATCGTTTCGATGAGGACCCCCAAATTCTCTCAAACGATTTCAATAACCGTATCAGTTTAACGGACAACGATAATAACAAGGATTTGCCTCATGTGCCACAAAGAACTGGATCAAATAATAGCAAGAAAACTCCAATTTCTGCATCTCAATCAGACACCCCAACCATTGGAGCAGACACAAAGACTAAGGCAAACGCAAAGTGGCTCCCATTGAATTCTGATGTGCCTGCAAATTCCGATACTTTTCTTGTGTCTGACAGTGAAGATGACGATACAGGCGTAGCGAATTACGACGTCAAGGCTAAGAAGTAGTTATGTTGTGTGTAGTACATTAAGTATACAACCAATATCATACTCAAGTAGTTACTTAAGCCCATTCATAAGTATATTTTTTAAGGCTAGGCTTTTGCCAGCCAAAGCCCCAATAATATTTTTAAACCGGCGACAGCTTCCTGGAAATAATATGTTTATTTTTGCTTCATCTTTTGTCTATGTACTATATATAACATGAAGACAAACTGTTTGAAAAGTTCCTAAAAGGTTAATGGTGAATCACTGTGTTTACGCATTTTCTTAAGATTCTGACATATATAACTATGCATAATGAGATTGGTGAATCACTGTGTCTACGCATTTTCTGATTCTGACATATATAACTATGCATAATAAGATTGTGAATCACTGTGTTTACGCATTTTCTGATTCTGACATATATAACTATGCATAATAAGATTCAACTGTAAATAATACACATCAAAAATATTTATACTCTAAAAAAATATATTTACTAAAAAATATTTATATTATTTAAATTGATAGGGAT